>OVXI01000006.1_pt1 | contig 62059 bp, 74 predicted proteins | sample 1732031 | NCBI WGS metagenome assembly OVXI01 (sample SAMEA4545821, study PRJEB24839) | metagenome | biome: chicken; feature: ceca content | place: Italy | collected 2013-05 | reverse complement strand
ACGCCGAACAGCGCGTGATTCGACCAATCCGCGATTTGTGCTGCGAGATGGGTGTGCCGTTGTCCGAAGTTCCCACTATGGTCGAACTCGGCGATGCTGCTGGCATTGATGTCGGCGCTGCGGTTGTCACCCTGCTCAAATCTGCTAATTAAACAGCAAGGCTGTTTAATATAGAATATTTTTGAAAGAAGGAGGAAATAGAATGCCTACTTTTAACCAGCTCGTTCGTAAGGGCCGTGAGACCGTTGTTGCAAAGTCTACCGCTCCTGCTCTCCAGGTTGGTCTGAACTCTCTGAAGAAGAAGACCACCGAGCAGTCTGCTCCGCAGAAGCGCGGTGTTTGCACCACTGTTAAGACCATGACCCCCAAGAAGCCGAACTCTGCACTGCGTAAGATTGCTCGTGTTAAGCTGACCAACGGTATGGAGGTATCTGCCTACATCCCCGGCATCGGCCATAACCTGCAGGAGCACTCGGTTGTAATGGTTCGCGGCGGTCGTGTAAAGGACCTGCCTGGCGTACGTTACCACATCATCCGCGGCACTCTGGATACCCAGGGCGTGCAGAACCGTATGCAGTCCCGCTCCAAGTACGGTGCAAAGCGGCCCAAGGCCGGTAAGAAGTAATCTTCTTATCCAAACCAATTTGAATTGACTCTACGCCGATTCGCAAGGCAAGGCCTTGCCAAAGCGTTTTTATATATGTATAAAAACCTCTGGCCAGGCACAAACGAAAGGCTCACTTTCGAGTACCGATGAAATCATTTTATTATGAAGGAGGGAAGCAAAGTGCCCAGAAGAGGTAATGTTCCCAAGAGAGAGGTCCTTCCGGATCCCAATTACAATTCCGTTCTGGTTACCAAGCTCGTAAACAGCATCATGCTCGACGGCAAGAAGGGCGTTGCCCAGAAGGTCGTTTATGGTGCATTTGAAATTGTTGAGAATAAGACCGGCAAGAATGGCCTGGAGGTTTTCCAGCAGGCCATGGAGAACATCATGCCCGCAGTGGAGCTGAAGGCTCGCCGGGTAGGTGGCTCCACCTATCAGGTGCCCATTGAAGTGCGTCCTGACCGCCGTCAGACCCTGGGTCTGCGTTGGCTCACCACTTACAGCCGCGGCCGCAGCGAGAACACCATGAGAGAGCGCCTGGCCGCTGAGATCATGGATGCCGCCAACAACACCGGCGCCGCTGTTAAGAAGCGTGAGGACACCCACAAGATGGCCGAGGCCAACAAGGCATTCGCCCATTTCCGTTGGTAATAAAGGAGTTACTTTATGCCTAGACAGTATTCTCTGGAAAATACCCGTAACTTCGGCATCATGGCTCACATCGATGCCGGTAAGACCACTACGACCGAGCGTATTCTGTACTACACCGGCCGTAACTACAAGATCGGTGAGACCCACGACGGTTCCGCTACCATGGACTGGATGGCCCAGGAGCAGGAGCGTGGTATTACCATCACTTCCGCCGCTACCACCTGCTTCTGGAAGGGCTGCCGGCTGAACATCATTGACACCCCGGGCCACGTTGACTTCACCGTAGAGGTGGAGCGCAGCCTCCGGGTGCTGGATGGCGCTGTCACCGTTCTGTGTGCAAAGGGCGGCGTTGAGCCCCAGACCGAGACCGTGTGGCGTCAGGCCGACGAGTACAAGGTTCCCCGTATGATCTATGTGAACAAGATGGACATTATGGGTGCCGACTTCTACCGCGTGCTGCAGATGATCGATGATCGTCTGAAGTGCAACGCTGTGCCTCTGCAGCTGCCCATCGGCTCCGAAGCCTTCTTCAAAGGCAACGTTGACCTGCTGAAGATGAAGGCCATTGTCTTCTATGATGAACTGGGCAAGGACTTCCGTGAGGAAGAAATCCCCGAGGATATGGTGGACATCTGCAATGAGTATCACGAGAAGCTGATGGACGCCGTTACCGCACTGGACGATGACCTGGCTATGATGTATCTGGAAGGGGAAGAGATTCCCATCGATATGATCAAGGCTGTCATCCGCAGAGCTACCATTGCCAACGAGATGGTTCCCGTTGTCTGCGGCACCTCTTACAAGAACAAGGGCGTTCAGGAAATGCTGGATGCTGTGGTGGACTACCTGCCCAGCCCCCTGGACAAGAAGGGAATCAAGGGTGTCAACCCCGACACCGAGGAAGAGGACTTCCGTCCCGCTTCCGACGAGGCTCCCTTCTCCGCTCTGGCTTTCAAGATTGCTACCGACCCCTATGTGGGTAAGCTGTGCTACTTCCGTGTGTACTCCGGTATTCTGGAGAAGGGCTCCACCGTTCTGAACTGCACCAAGGGCACCAAGGAGCGTCTGGGCCGTATTCTGCAGATGCACGCCAACCACCGGGAGGACATCGACATCGTGTATGCCGGTGACATCGCTGCTGCCGTTGGTGTGAAGAACACCACCACCGGTGATACCTTCTGTGATGAGGATCATCCCATTATCCTGGAGTCCATGGTGTTCCCCGAGCCTGTTATCGACGTCGCCATCGAGCCCAAGACCAAGGCTGGTCAGGAGAAGATGGGTCTGGCTCTGGCCAAGCTTGCTGAAGAGGACCCCACCTTCCGAACCTACACCGATCAGGAAACCGGTCAGACCATCATCTCCGGCATGGGCGAGCTGCACCTGGAAATCATCGTGGACCGTCTGCTCCGGGAGTTTAAGGTGGAAGCCAATGTGGGCGCTCCCCAGGTTGCCTATAAGGAGACTATCCGCAAGGCTGTGGAGCAGGATACCAAGTATGCCCGTCAGTCCGGCGGTAAGGGCCAGTACGGTCACGTCAAGATTCGTGTGGAGCCCAACGAGCCCGGCAAGGGATACGAGTTTATCAACGCTGTTGTGGGCGGTGCCATTCCCAAGGAATACATCCCCGCAGTCGATGCCGGTATTCAGGGCGCTATGCAGTCCGGTGTGCTGGCTGGCTACCCCGTTGTGGACGTGAAGGTCACCCTGTTCGACGGTTCCTACCACGAGGTTGACTCCTCCGAAATGGCCTTTAAGATTGCCGGTTCCATGGCGTTCAAGGAAGCCTGCCGGAAGGCGAACCCCGTCATCCTGGAGCCCATTATGAAGGTTTCCATTGTCGTGCCCGACGAGTATATGGGCGTGGTAATCGGCGATGTGACCGCCCGCCGCGGCAACATCCTGGGCCAGATTACCCGTACCGGCAGCGTTCAGGTGGATGCCAATGTGCCTCTGGCCGAGATGTTCGGCTACGCTACCGACCTGCGTTCCAAGACTCAGGGCCGTGGCCAGTACTCCATGGAGCCCAGCCACAACAGCGAGCTGCCCAAGTCCAAGACCGAGGAGATCATGAAGCTCCGGGCCAAGGGATAATTTCGGGATATTTTTTGAAAAAAATATCTTGTATTTATGATTGGAATGTAGTACAATCATTCCATGAGTGCGTTTATCTCTAAACCCCAAATTATTTTTAGTATTCACTAACAGGAGGAAATTTCAAATGGCAAAGCAGAAGTTTGAAAGAAACAAGCCCCATGTTAACATTGGCACCATCGGCCACGTTGACCACGGCAAGACCACTCTGACCGCTGCAATCACCAAGTACCTGTCTCTGAAGGGCCAGGCCAGCTTCGAGGACTACGCTTCCATCGACAAGGCTCCCGAAGAGAAGGCTCGTGGTATCACGATTAACACCGCTCACGTTGAGTACGAGACCGACAAGCGTCACTACGCTCACGTGGACTGCCCGGGCCACGCCGACTATATCAAGAACATGATTACCGGTGCTGCTCAGATGGACGGCGCTATCCTGGTTATCGCTGCTACCGACGGCCCCATGGCTCAGACCAAGGAGCACCTGCTGCTGGCTCGTCAGGTTGGTGTGCCCTCCATCGTGGTGTTCATGAACAAGGCTGACCTGGTTGACGACGAGGAGCTGCTGGAGCTGGTTGAGATGGAGATCCGTGAGACTCTGTCCTTCTACGAGTTCCCTGGCGACGACACCCCCATCATCAAGGGTTCCGCTCTGAACGCTCTGATTTCCGAGTCCACCGACGTGAACGCTCCCGAGTATGCTTGCATCAAGGAGCTGATGGACGCCGTTGACGACTATATCCCCACTCCCGACCGTAAGGCTGACCAGCCCTTCCTGATGCCTGTCGAGGACGTGTTCACCATCTCCGGCCGTGGTACTGTTGCTACCGGCCGTGTGGAGCGTGGCGTCATCAAGAAGAACGAGGCTGTCGAGATCGTTGGCCTGCGTGAGGACAAGCAGAACACCGTCGTGACCGACATCGAAATGTTCCACAAGCTGCTGGACTACGCAGAAGCCGGCGACAACATCGGCGCTCTGCTGCGTGGTATCGACAAGAAGAACATCGAGCGTGGTCAGGTTCTCTGCAAGCCCGGCTCCATTCATCCCCACACCAAGTTCTCCGGCCAGGTTTACGTCCTGTCCAAGGAAGAAGGCGGCCGTCACACTCCTTTCTTCAACAACTACCGTCCTCAGTTCTACTTCCGTACCACCGACGTTACCGGCATCATCTCCCTGCCCGAGGGTGTTGAGATGTGCATGCCCGGCGACAACGTTGTTATGAATGTTGAGCTGATCACCCCCATCGCTATCGAGAAGGGTCTGCGGTTCGCTATCCGTGAGGGTGGCCGTACCGTTGGTTCCGGCGTTGTTACCGACGTTCAGGAGTAATTCCTAATTCAATCAAGCACCCGGTCTTCGGACCGGGTGCTTTTTTCCGTATTACCATTTGCCATAAAAAGAACCCCCGGTGAAACTTCACCGGGGGGTTGGAGCTACTGGCCGGACTTGAACCGGCGGCCTGCTGATTACGAATCAGCTGCTCTACCGACTGAGCCACAGTAGCAGGTGCTCATGAAAGCACGACTATTATAGCTGTTTTCCCCTCGTATGTCAACACTTATTTCCGGTATCCCTTGCAAGCAACGTATTTTGGTGCTATAATCTACACCGTATTCTGACAGAATTGGGTGTTGCTATGAAAAAACTTTTGAAGTACATGAAGGGGTATGAAAAAGAGTGCATCCTGGGGCCTTTGTTCAAGCTCCTGGAGGCATCCTTTGAGCTGTGTGTCCCTTTGGTGGTAGCGGGAATTGTGGATGTGGGCATTGGCAATTCCGACCAGGGATATATCCTTAAAATGTGCGGCCTACTGGTGCTGCTGGGGGCGGTGGGCTTCATCAGCTCTGTGGTTGCCCAGTATTTTGCAGCAAAGGCAGCGGTGGGCTTTGCTGTCCGGCTGCGCAATGCCCTTATGCACCATGTTTTGCGCCTTTCCTATACGGATGTGGATGCCCTGGGTACCGGCGCTCTCATTACCCGGATGACCTCCGATATCAACCAGGTGCAAAATGGCGTGAATCTGACCTTGCGGCTGCTGCTCCGCTCTCCTTTTGTGGTGTTCGGCGCCATGATCATGGCCTTTACCATCGATTTCCAGTCCGCTCTGGTATTTGCCGGGGTGATTCCGCTGCTGTGCGTGATTGTTTTCGGCATTATGCTTGTGACCATGCCTTTGTACCGGCAGGTCCAGGCCAGACTGGAGGACGTGACCTCTGCCACCCGGCAGAACTTCTCCGGCGTGCGGGTTCTCCGCGCTTTCAACAAGGAGGAGAGCCAGATCCGGGAATTCAAGAAGAAAACGGAAGCGCTGAACCGGGTGCAGATTTTTGCCGGACGGATTTCTGCCCTGCTTAACCCCATTACCTTTGTGGTAATCAACGTGGGCATTATTCTCCTGGTGCACCAGGGAGCGCTGAAGGTCCACCAGGGCCTGCTGACCCAGGGCATGGTGATTGCCCTTTATAACTATATGTCCCAGATTCTGGTGGAGCTCATTAAGATGGCAAACCTCATCATCAACATGACCAAGGCAGCAGCCTGCGGCAGCCGGGTGGAGAAGGTGCTGGAAATGAGCCCCTCCGGCAAAGGCGCCGCCGGAGAGGAAAAGTCCCTGGATGGCAAGGTCTCCTTTGACCATGTGACCTTCACCTACGCCGGAAGCTCCGAGCCCTCTTTGGAGAATGTGACCTTCACTGCTCAGCCGGGGCAGATGGTGGGCATCATCGGCGGTACCGGCTCCGGTAAGACCACCTTGGTAAACCTGATTCCCGGATTTTATACCTGCCAGAAGGGGACGGTTGCCCTGGATGACCGAAATGTGGAAACCCTATCCCATGCAGGAATCTCCCGGCAGATTGGCCTGGTGCCCCAGAAGTCCGTCCTGTTCCGGGGAACCATCCGGGAGAACCTCCAGTGGCGAAACCCGGAGGCTTCCGATGAGGATATGAGAGAGGCTCTGGAAATTGCCCAGGCCCTGGAGGTCGTGGAGGGGAAGGGCGGCCTGGATGCTCCCGTGGAGCAGGCAGGTCTTAACTTCTCCGGCGGACAGCGGCAGCGGCTGGCCATCGCCAGAGCCCTGGTGGGCAGCCCCAGAATCCTGATTCTGGACGACAGCGCCTCTGCCCTGGACTTTGCCACCGATGCCCGGCTTCGCCAGGCCATCCGCAATATACCCAACGCCCCCACCACCTTCGTGGTCTCCCAGCGGGCGGCCTCCGTCCGGTATGCGGATTTGATTCTGGTGCTGGAAGACGGTCAGGTAGTGGGGCAGGGAACCCATGAGGAGCTGCTGGAAGGCTGCCAGGTCTATCAGGAAATCTACTATTCCCAGTTTCCCGAGGAGGTGAAGACCCATGGCTAAGGAAGAAAAGCAGAGGGTTGTTTTTGGGAAAGTGCTGCGGCTCATAAAAAAGCAGTGGTTGAGCGTTGCTTTGTCCCTTTTGATGGCTGCTGTCTATGTAGCCATGAGCCTGTATATCCCCATCTTGGTGGGACAGGCCATCGATGCCATTGTGGACGCCGGGAAAGTGGACTTCCTTGTGGTGTCCGGCAAGCTGCAAGGGGTGCTGATCTGCTGCCTGGTGGCAGGTCTTGCTCAGTGGATTATGAACCAGCTGAATAACCGGGTGACCTACCGGGTCACCAAAGATGTACGGGACCGGGTCTTTGCCCATATCCAGAAGCTGCCGGTCTCCTACCTGGATGCCCACCCCCAGGGGGATGTGGTGAGCCGGGTGGTGTCGGACGTGGATACCTTTGCCGACGGCCTGCTGATGGGCTTTACCCAGCTGTTTACCGGCGTGATTACCATTGTGGGAACTCTGGTGCTGATGCTTACCATCCGGTGGCAGATTGCCCTGGTGGTGGTTGTCATTACCCCCCTGTCCCTGGTGGTGGCAAACTTTATCGCCAAGCGGACTTACAGTATGTTCCGGCTCCAATCCCAGACCAGGGGAGAGCAGACCGCCTTTATCGACGAAACCGTGGAAAACATCAAACTGGTGCAGGCCTTTGGCCACGAGAAGGCGTCCATGGATACCTTTGAGGAGATCAATGACCGGCTGGGAAAGTGCTCCCTGAAAGCCATTTTCTTCTCCTCTTTGACCAACCCTGCCACCCGGTTTGTAAACTCTCTGGTCTATGCAGGCGTGGCCCTGTCCGGCGCATTTCTGGTGCTTACCAACCCCGGCTTTACGGTGGGATACCTGACAAGCTTCCTGAACTATGCCAACCAGTACACCAAGCCCTTCAACGAGATTTCCGGCGTGGTTACGGAGCTGCAAAACGCCCTGGCCTGTGCCGGACGGGTGTTTGCTTTGATGGAGGAGCCGGAGCGCAGACCCGACCCGGACAAGCCCCGGCAGCCGGAGAAGGTTCAGGGCGCCGTGGAGCTGCGGAACCTGTTCTTCTCCTACACCCCGGAAAAGCCCCTCATCCGGGACTTTTCCCTTAGGGTAAAGCCCGGACAGAAGATTGCCATTGTAGGCCCCACCGGCTGCGGTAAGACCACCCTCATTAACCTGCTGATGGGCTTTTATGATCCCCAGTCCGGGGAGATTGTGCTGGACGGCGTGCCTACCCGGCAAATGTCCCGGAAAACCCTCCGGGAGAATATCGGCATGGTGCTCCAGGATACCTGGCTCCAGGCCGGAACCATCCACGAGAACATCGCCATGGGAAGACCGGAGGCAAGCCGCCAGGAGGTTATGGAGGCTGCCAAGCAGGCCCATGCCCATAGCTTCATCAAGCGCCTGCCCCAGGGCTATGATACGGTGATCGGAGAGCAGGGAGGAAGCCTGTCCCAGGGACAAAAGCAGCTTTTGTGCATTACCCGGCTGATGCTGTGCCTGCCGCCGATCCTGGTACTGGACGAGGCCACCTCCTCCATCGATACCCGGACGGAGCGGAAGGTGCAGAAGGCCTTTGACACCATGATGCAGGGCAGAACCAGCTTCATCGTCGCCCATAGGCTTTCCACTATCCAGGAGGCGGATGTGATTCTCGTCATGCGTGACGGCCATATCGTAGAGCAGGGAACCCACGAAGGCCTGCTCCGGAAGCAGGGCTTCTACGCCCAGCTCTACCAAAGCCAGTTCGCACACTAGGCTCCCAAAAGAAAGTTTTTTACAAAATCCGATTTTAGGTATTGACAAACAGAGGAAAATCGTGTATTATACTCAGGCTGGCTGCGGATGCAGCGGACATGGAGAAGTCGCGTAGCTGGCCGAGCGCGCACGATTGGAAATCGTGTATACCCCAAAAGGGTATCGAGGGTTCAAATCCCTCCTTCTCCGCCATAGCAAAACCCCTTGGAAGTTACTTCCAAGGGGTTTTCTTTTGTGTTTTGGGGTGTTTTCCTGTAATCCGGGAACATATTGATTACACAAAAAGAAAAAGATTATTACAAAAACAGAGGCATTACAGTTTTCAGAAAAAGAAAACTGTAATGAAAATTGTAATGAAATCCGCAGACCGGGTTAGGGGTCTGCGGAAAAAAAGCTGGTGAATTTACTGGCGGCCTGGTCCAGATCACGCTGGGAAACATGGGTGTAGATTTTATGCATGGTCTGACTATTGGCCCAGCCGCCAATCTGCATAGCGATTTTCTCCGGGAGCTGCAGGTGATAGGCAAGGGAGGCGAAGCTGTGACGGAGGCCGTGGACACCTACCTGGGGAAGGCCGTTGCGCTCACACAGGGCGTTGATGCGCTTATACATACCGGAGGTGCTCATGGTCACAACCGAGCCGGATTTGCGCTTTACGGCGCTGAGAGCGTCATACAGCGGGGCAATAATCGGAACGGTGCGCCGTGATGTGGTATTCTTGGTTTCGGCCTTGCGAACCATCACACCGGATTCATCCGGGACGGTGGCGGCTGTGATGCGCAGCACACGGTTTTTTAAGTCTACATCATCCCAGGTAAGGGCAAGTATTTCGGAGCGGCGGAGGCTTGACAGGGCCAGCAGAGCGGCAATCTCCACCCGCTCCCCTTTGATGGCCTGGATAAAGACCGGAATCTGGGAAGCGTCCAAAAAATCCCGCTCATTGGGAATTACCTGGGGAAGCCGGACGGTGATAGTTTGGCCGGTGGCCTCATGGAGCACGGAGGAAATGAAGCCCCAGGAGTTACGGAGTGTTTTCGCAGATACGCTCCTGGCCTCCAAATTCACAAGCGCCTGCCATTTGTCAGAGCGGATGGTGCTCAGGCGCTTATCCATGACGGTAGGGAAGCGGTTGTTCCGGATGATCATATATCCCCGGATGGTGGCGGGGGATAGGACATTCCGGCGGGTATCAATGTAGGAATCAATGGCCTGACGAAGGGTCTGGTCTTTGCCGCCTGATCTGGCCGCTTCTTTCAGCCGGGCCTTCAGGTTCAAGGCTTCCGCTATGGCCTCTTTTTCTGTGGGCTTTGTGATGGAGATGGTTTCGCCGTCTACCTGCACCCGGACGAACCAAGAGCCGGAGGGAAGTTTTCGTGCGCTTGGGATTTTCATATTTTCCTTGCCTTTCCGGGGCAGTCGTGATAGTATAAATGGGTAGACTGCCCCTATCGTGATATGTGGAGGGTGTTCTATGTTGCCGCTCCGGTGTTCCAGCACCGGGGCGGTTTTTTATATATTGCGGTTTTTTCCGTAAAAGATTTTGCCGTCCCTCAAATTGTAGAAATAGCAGCAAGAGAGGGCAAAGCGGGGGTCGGAATGCACGCAGGCTTTGGCATCGCTGCATTCCAGGTAGTGGCCGCAGCAACCGAAATCTTTGAATTGCCGGGACATGGCATCCAGCATGGCACGAAGCTGCGGAACATAGTCCAGAACATCGGCAAATCCGGAAACGGGAATCAGAGCCATACCCGGAACAGACTTGAAAGTGCGGAAGGATACGGAAGGAAATAGATCAACATATCGGTCCGGTATCTCAATATACCGTTCTTTTTTACGACTGGAGAACCGGAGAAACAGACTGCCGTTTTCCATGAAATAAACAGAGGTGAAAGAGGACTTATGCTCCAGAAAAAGGAGTTTGGAATTGATGGGCGCATCAATCAGCAGATCAGACAGATGGGAATACAGGAGAGCAAATGCCTGTTCTTCTTCCGAAACTTCGGGAGCTGCAAGCATCTCATCCATACTAAGTTGTTCGGTCATAATACAACACCTTCTTCCTGCTCCTGGAGGAGTTCCAGAAACTGGGATTCGTTTATGATTTGAATATTTGCCCTACCGCAAGCATTGAGGGCGTAGGCTTTTTCCTCTTTACTGCTCATGCCATCATCACCAACCACAGAAATATCCTGAGTGCCAACGACGAGATAAGCTGTCTTTCCAGAAATGGAATCCCGGAGAATTGCGCCGGCATTAACAGCCCGTTGCATGGCTTCCGCCCTTGAAATAGAAAGGACACCAGTAAAAACAATCGTTTTCTTGTACAGTGGATTGTTTGGGTTTATATTTTCACACTGCGGAACGATTGATTTGTAGTAAACAAATTCATAGGAGGGAGACATATACGATTTGCTTTTGTGTGATTTCTTTTTGTGGGGAATGGCGGAATCGTAGCACCCACTCTCTGCGTCAGCAATATTGGACTGAAAGTTCTCGGAATTTAGGCACGCCATGAAAAGCGCATTTGTAGTTTCTACATCACTCAAAGCCCGGTGCGCACACAAACTACAAAGGTTAAGAACCTGGTTTAAGTATACAAGGCTATAGCTTGGGAGAGAAGGGAATACATCCCTGGCTAACACAAGTGTATCGATTGAATAGTTGGGCAGAGGCCGTGCCAGCCGTGCGTTGATAAAGGGAAGGTCAAATGTACTGATATTATGACCGACAAGAGGAAGCCCCTCTATAAACTCATAAAATCCGGGAAGCATCCTGTAGAATGTAGGGGCAGATTCCACATCTGCTTGTGTAATACCGGTAAGCTCAACCACTTCTTGCGGAATGGGCTTGCTGGGACGAACGAGACTGTGAAATTCCTGAACTTTTTGGCCGTGGGAATAACGAATTGCGGCTATCTCAATTACTTCATCTTTTTCTCTGCTGAAGCCGGTAGTTTCCAGGTCAAAAACCACATAATCATCCAAAGACTTCAAAAAACAATAATCGTATTTTTGCGACATATGTAAAACCTCCAGAAACCAGATTATAAATACACATCTGCTGCAAGGTTGCCGTGGTTGTACCAGCAGACGGCCTCACGGATCAGTGCTTCGGGAACGGAAAATAATTCGGAGAGCTGCCAGGCCTCTGTGTAGCCGGAGGCGACAGCTTCTTCCAAAGCCGTGGCGGGAAGAAGATACGCAATCTCCCATTTCCGGGCGGTGTTTTCATGCCGTTGGCGGCAATCAAAGGAAGAATACTGATTGTAAAAGGCACCGGTCAGGCAGTGCCCGAGCTCATGGGCCAGCTTGTTCCGTTCGTCGGCATCGCTTCGAATGGTGGCGGGGTTTAGGCCAATAAAGCATTGACCATCCAAGTCCATGAGGGACATTGCCTCTACCTTTGTGAATGGGAACTTGTCCACTGTGATATTGTTATTACAGGCGATAGAGTAAAGCTCTTGGACAGATTCTCTAACCGTCATTTTTCTGCTTCCTTTCCTTTATGAAAGCCGCATACCGCAGGACATCAGCCAGATCTGCGTCGTCTATTTCGGAAGAATCACCCCACAAGGCAAATTTCAAATCGTCTTTACTAAATTCACGCTCACCGTTTTCGGTGGGCGTTTTTTCATTGTTATGGGAGGAGTCAGAACTACCGGATTCCTCATTCAGAAGTTCCGAAATCGGAACACCAAAGTAAACAGATAGTTTTCGTAATACATCGGGGGAAGGGACTTGGACCCCACATGATTTCCACTTAGTCACGAGAGATTTACTGATTCCTGCTTCGATGGCGGCTCTTGTGGGCAAAACGCCCTTTTGGGAACAGAGAAAAATAAACTTGTCATAAAACACAATATCACCTCATAAATTTTGTGCATTACGGCGAAGTTCACGAAATTCACACAATGCAGTTGACAAGTTCTATCTTGTGAACTATAATGAGGCTGTAAGTTGAATTTAGTGAACTATATCGTATTTGGTGGTGCTTATATGATAGCATAAGTGTTCACATATTTCAACAAGCAATTAGAAAGGAGTTGAAAATTGTATGCTTGCACAATGGATAGGTGAGTTAGTTGGGCAGATGCACAATAATAAAATCTCCAAATCGGAGCTTGCAGAGCACATGGGGATAAGCCGTGAGTATGTAAGCATGGTTTTGAATGGGCATCGTGCTCCAACTGGCGCAAAGGAAAGATTCAATTCGGCCGTATCGGAAATCATTGAATCCAAAAATAATTTGCAGAGTTAAGGAGGAAATCTAATGAATGTGAAACTGACCAAGCGGAAGGCTTGGGAACTGATCAGCCGGATTCAGCCCCGGTTGAACATCAAACAGGAAGCCACCCCGCCTGATGTGGCAATTTTCAAGGCTTCCACCGGCCCGGAAGGGCTGGAAATTCGGTGTGAAAATGACTGGATTAACCATAATGGCCGGATCAAGCTGACCATTGCCAATGTGGATGGTGGAACCCCCATTATCCGCTATTACCACCCCGACACCTTGAACCGGGATTATTTGGCGGAAAATGCCGAAAAGGAAGATGAAGCCAAGCAAGCCCGGAAGGATTGGGTTCAGACCCTTGGGCCGGAGCTGGCCCACGAGCTGGTTGATCAGTATTGGGAGGGTTGAAAAGGAGGTGAATCACATGCCGAGAATCAGACAATATGCGGAGAAATATTCCGCTGAGGACTTCCTGAAAGAGATTCGGGTACGGATGGCGGTATACGACATCAACCAGACCGGGCTTGCGGAGCTGACCGGGACGGCGATTTCCACACTGAGCAAGCGCATGAAGGACCCGGACGGCATGACGGCCGCAGAGCTGCGCCGCCTGGTTCGGGCAATCAAGCCGGACCCCATTACATTCCTGAAATTCTGCGGCTATGAAACCAAGGACATAAAGAAGGCTCTGGAGACACAGGCCGGGACAGGCTGAGAGGGTAGCAGGATGGGATGGAAAGTACCGGACAGCCTGGAAGCTGAAGTTTGCAGGCGCATCGGATTGGATCCGACGGAGGTAGGTGTGACAGCAAACCAGACAACGCTGGTTTTCCTGGTCTATAAAACCAGGGAGGAAATCATCATACCCGTGGAAGCCTGCATAGCCCCCAAAATACCTTACAGCGTATATGACAACCAAGGAAGAATGAAATCCCAGGCGCCTGGGAGCGCATGACGCCGCCGCAGGGCGGCGACACGGTTCCGTAGCTCAGTTGGTGAGAGCGTGGGGCTCATAATCCCGGGACGCCGGTTCGATTCCGGATGGAACCACCATGGCCATGATGGCCAGACAAAATCCTTTCTTCCTAAGTACTTTGGACGATGCCGGGTGAACCCGGCGGGAGCGGGCCGCAAATGCGGCGCAGCGGACAGCCAGTGGTGGGGCGGCTGAATTAAAAAATAACCGGGGAATCCCGGATAAACGGAGGTTTTTACATGAGTGGAATGTGCATTGCGCTCCGGAACGGAGCCAGGACAGAAACGGTTTTCATAGAGCAGGATGTGCTGGAGCTGGAGAACCTGAACCGCCAGACCGCCGCCCGCCGCCAGCAGGCAGAGAAGCAGGAGGCCGAACAGATCCGCAGAGCGGCCGAGAAGAAAAAGAGCCTGAGCCGGGAGCAGGCCCGGCAGAGAGCTTACACCCTGCGGGTCATGCGCCAGGAGCTGCTTCTGCTGGCCGGCATGGCCGGTCTGGGTGCGGCAAACCACTACGGCCTCATGTCCCCGGTGCTGGCCCTGCCCCTCATGGTGGCGGCCTTCGGAGGCATGTGCCTGATTGCCGGTAAATACTGGGGGGTGAGAAAAAGATGGTGATAAACGAAAAGGCCCTTGTAAAAGCCATGAAAGCTGCCTACAAGGGTGACGGTTATGTGGTTGGATGCCAGGGCAATTCCCTGTTTCTGGAAACCAGAATGTGGAAAGTGGTGGCGGAGCTGGAAAACTTCCCCCGGAAGGCCCTTGGCCTAATCGCAGAACACCTGGGGCAGATTCCAACGGACGGGATGGTGTACCAGCTCAAAAAGGGAGAAGCCCAGACCAAGATCCCGGAAAAGGGTGCGGACTTCCGTGGGATTTCCGACGATGAAAAAATGGAGGTGATTTATAAAACCAGGCTTAAATATGGCGACGGGAACATATGGCAGATGGAACAGGGTGGAAAACTTCTTTGGGTTATGCCTGAAGATGAAGCCTTGATGCTGCGGACCAACGCCTACCTGACCTGCGCCGTAGCCGGGAAGGCTCTGCGGATCAATGGAACGGTAAGCAGTGTTACGGTCATGGCAACGGATCCGCTGTATGAGGAGAAAGAGATTATGGACAAGCTGGGGAAGATTATCCTCACCGCATAAAAAAGGCGGCGCCCATATCCGCATAGGGCGCCGTCATATGCTTACACTCGGAGGTTAAGTCGAATGTACTGTAGACATTATAGCACAGTCTGACGGCCTCCGCAATAGGTTTAGGAGGTTAGTATGAGCAAAATAGAACAGATGATTGCAGAACAGCAAAAGGGCTTTGAATATACGGATGTTTACACCGTAGGAGAGCAGCTGAAGGACATTTGCAGGAGAGAACCCCATTGCGCAAAGCTGCTGGAGGAGGACCTGAAAAACAAATCCATGTCGCTGGAAGCTGCCGCAAACAAGATAAAGGCGTGGGCCGATGAGCAGCATCGGAAAGGCGGAGCAAATCGCAGAAATGCGGTGGGCGTACCGGGTTCGGTGGCGGAAAAAATTCTTCGGGAATTTTACGGCCTGCCGGATGCCATGCCGGAGGACCAGACAGAACCGGCGGCAGAACCTGCCGCCCCAGTGCTGGATCTTGCCAGTTTCTTCTGAGGTGGCGGCTATGGATAAAGAAATCATGCGCCAGCTCCTGCCGGAGAAACCGCCGGAGGGAATGCTGCGGTGGGTGAGAACCCAGTGCCCGGATGATATTGCTGACGAATACACCATCTTCGTAAACGAGCGTGGAAGGCAAGCGCCGGAGATGTGGGAGCTAATGGACAACCGGACCAAAGGGAAGTCCACATGGATGACATACTGCACCTGCACCGCCTGTAAAGAGAGCTATTATACGCAGAAGGCGAAGGGAATTCGTGCCTTTGTCATGGCAGAAGGCGAGGACGGAGAGTTTTACACAGTGCCGGAGGGGGAATGTTTGGACGGTGTTCAATACATCCATGTGGCGGAAGGGGACGAGATGTACTGCCCTTTCTGTGGAAATAAAACTAAGGTTATCCACGCAAGCTCACTCAGAGGGGACAGGACGAAGCAGTTACAGGTAGCGACACTACACAATATTTCGGGTTATGCGGTAATTGTGTACTGGCTGGCAAAAAAGGAGATTCACAGCTACGGTGCTTCCATGGATGCAGAACCACGATATGCCTATGTACTGACGGAAACCGGAGGAATCGTGGCTTATACACACCGTGCGCCGGGAACGTGTGGGAAAGATGTCAGAGCCTTAAAATGGCGTGCCATGGTAAACAATAAAGAGCGTTGGTACAACCGGTACAGTGATTGGGGGAGCATAAATAGCACGAAGGCGGGGACGGTAATCTATCCGGTGGCGGATAGTCTGGACGGCACCACCGGTGAGAAAACCGGGCTGCAGAAATACTGGCAGCATGCGATTCCGAAGCCGGTAGAATACCTGAAGCTATGGCAGAAATGGAAGCCGGTGGAGAACCTGGTGGTGGCTGGGTACACCAATCTGGTGGGCGACGCTGTGAACTGCGGCTATTACAATCCGGAATATGCACCGAAGGTGGAACTGGCTAAGTACATGGACTTGAAAGAGAAAAAGCCTCACAAGATCCTGGGAATCAGCAAACCGGATTTCAAAAGAATATCCCAATGGGAGAGAAAACCAGGAGCGGAAGACTTTAAGCTATGGCGACGGTACCGGAAACTGGGCGGCGTGCTGGGAGGATATGACTTCCTTGCGATGTGCAAGATGCGGGGGTGGCATGTCATGTCAACGGTGATGGACTTCTTGGAGCAGGACAAACACTGCGACATTCAGAAACTGGAAAGATACATGGAAAAGCAGGGACTACAGTTGGGGGATACCAGACTGCTTATTGACGCCAGGAGAATGTCCAGGGAGCTGTACTACCGGGAACTGACACAGGAGGAGCTGTGGCCCCGGCATCTGATGCAGGCACATGACAGACTGGCAGAAATGTCGGTGGAGCAGAAGAAGCAGTGGAAGGCAACAGAATATCAGGCCGGATTTGATAGAGTTCTGAAAAAATTCCGGGCAATCCAATGGACAGATAAAGATCTGACTGTGCTGCTTCCAGGATGTAATAGTGATCTGGTAAGGGAAGGATCAGTGCTTCGCCATTGTGTGGGAGGCTACGGTGAGCAACACGCGAAAGGGGAAAGCATTATCCTGTTTGTACGCCATTATCGGAGACCGGACCGGCCGTATTATACGCTGAACATATCATTCAAAGGCTCGGAACCGAAGGAAGTACAGCTCCATGGGTACGGGAACGAACGGCATGGGCCTTACAAGCAGTATTCCCATAAAATACCCCAAAAGGTCAGAGACTTTGTGGACAGGTGGGAACGGGAAATTATGCTCCCCTGGTGGCGGGAGCAGCAGAAAAAGGAGAAAACAGCATGAACGAATTACAGACGGTGAGGAAGATTGCCGATGTGACCCGGGACATCCGTATTAAAACCGGGCAGTTTCTGATGGACGCCATTGATATTGGCCGCCTATTGTATGAGGCCAAGGCCATGGTGGAGCCGGGGAAGTGGAGCCAGTACATAGCGGAGGAGCTGCCCTTTTCCCATTCATGGGCCAATAACTATATGCGGCTCTATAAGGAGCTGGGGGACAACCAGGTATCTCTTTTTGGGGATTCGCAAGCGCTTGGGAATCTCCGGCCCACCCAGGCCCTGGAACTGCTGGCCCTGCCGGCAGAGGAGCGGCAGGAGTTCATGGAGGAACACGATGTGGAGCATATGTCCACCCGGGAGCTGCACCAGGCAATCCGGGAGCGGGACGAGGCCAGACATGCAAAGGAGGAGGCGGAAGCCAGAGCCGAGGAGGCGGCGGAAAAGGCCCAAAGGGAAATCGACCGCCTGAAAGAGGAGCTCACAGACCGAACCGTGGAAAACGCCCTGAAGGCCAGGGCGGAGGCGGCAGAATCCCAGCAGAAAAGAGCGGAGGAGAAGGCCAGAGCCGCCCAGCAATCTGCGGAAAGCCTGAGAAAGCAGCTGGAGGCTGCCAAGGCAGAGACGGAAAAGGCCCGGGCAGAAATCCCGGCCGGAGCCATGGAGAAGCTCCAGAAAGAGGCCGCCGAGGCCGCCGCCAAAGAGGCGGAAAAGAAGCTGCAGAAGCAGCTGGAGGCGGCGGAAACTGCCGCCGCCAAGGCAAAGGCAGAAAAAGAGGAGGCAGAAGCCAGAGCCAAGGAGGCGGTGGAGAAGCTGGAGGCCGCCCAAAAGGCACAGAAAATCGCAGATCCGGACCTGACGGCCGTGCAGCTCCTGGGACAGCAGATGATGTCTACTTGGAACACAATGCAGGGACACCGGAAGAAGGCCGTGGCCAAAAATCCGGACAACGCAGCACCGTTGGAAGCCTTCCTGCGGCAGCTGGTCAAGACAATGGAGGGAAGCATTGATGGGACTGCGGGTTGATTCTCTGGCAGATTTGCCGGAACAGGTGAGACAGCAGGTGGGCGGCAAAATAGCCGCCCAGACCGCCAATAAGTATCACAACCGGAAAATAGAGATAAACGGCATCCGGTTTGATTCCAGAAAAGAGGCAAAACGGTATGTGCAGCTCATGCATGCCATGCGAGTGGGAGCGATCCGTGACCTGCGCCTTCAGGTGGATTTCACCCTTCAGGAGGCCTATACCGACTGGCATGGAAACCGGATCCGAGCGATCAGGTACCGGGCCGATTTCACCTATCAACTGACCGGAGACTTCCCGGCCAGCATATCTGCAGAGGACAGAGAGTTGTGGAGACGATATATCGAATCGGGCAAAGAAACCGTCGTGGAGGATGTGAAAGGGGTAAAGACGCAGGCATACAAGCTGAAAGAGAAACTGATGGCCAAGAAAGGTGTATCAATTCGGGAAGTGTGAATGTGAAGACGGAAGGTGGTGAGTAGGCATGAAGCGATTTATCACAACCCTTAACGGAGAATCGTATATAAACATCCCTGAAGACCGGATGGTTTTTAATCAGGACAGCAACATGGTAATGGTCTACGCAGTTATTACGGCTCACATTTCAGAGGAAACACCTGAAAGGAACAAAAGATGAATTACGACGATTTCTTACATAGTAAGATTCAAATTGCACCGAACAGCGGAATCCAAAGGAGTGGGATATGTGGATGAACCATGTGTGCCAGGATGCAGACGGCAACTGGTACGGCTGGGGACATGTACTGGATTATATTGGCGTCAAGTGGAGAAACCCCCAGCAATACATTGACGGCAAGCGTGCGTCTGAGGCCGTCGTTCAAATTTCACTGTTTGGAGGTGGGCAGGAATGAGTGCGAAAATCAATCTGCTGGATGAAATCATTGTGGACAACTTCGCCGGAGGGGGCGGGGCATCCACGGGGATTGAGCTTGCCTGTGGCAGGCCGGTGACCATTGCCATCAACCATGACCCGGATGCCATTCTCCTGCACCGGACAAACCACCAGTACACGGAACACCTGCAAGCCTCCGTCTGGGATGTGGATCCGGTGGAAGTATGCAAAGGCCGCCCGGTGGGGCTTGCCTGGTTTTCCCCGGACTGCAAGCACTTCTCCAAGGCTAAGGGAGCCGCTCTGGTTGACCGCAATATCCGGGGGCTCGCGTGGATCGTTCTGCGGTGGGCGGGAACCGTCAGGCCCAGGGTTATCATGCTGGAGAATGTGGAGGAGTTTCAGACCTGGGGGCCTGTCCGCAAGGGAAAACCGGTGAAAGCAAAGGCCGGGCAGACCTTTCTCCGGTGGAAGCAGCAGCTATCCGCCTTGGGATACAAAATCGAGCACAGGGAGCTGGTTGCCGCAGACTACGGCGCACCCACCACCCGGAAGCGTTTTGTGCTGGTAGCCCGCTGCGATGGAAAGCCCATTGTATGGCCGGAACAGACCCATGCCCCGATTGAAAGCAAGCGGGTGAAGGCCGGAAAGCTGCTCCCCTGGCGTTCTGCGGCAGAGATTATAGACTGGACGGTTCCCGGGTATTCCATCTTTGCCACCAGGCAGGAGATATGGGAGCGGTATGGGGTCAAGGCCGTGCGGCCTCTGGCAGACAATACCATGCGCCGGGTAATCCGGGGCGTGGACAAGTTCACAATCAGGAGCGGAAAGCCGTTCATTGTTGAGTGCAACCACGGAGGGGATGGACATACACGGGGTGTAGCGGATCCGGTCAACACAGTTACCGGGAAGTACACCGGAGGGCTGTGTGAGCCTATCGTGGCTCCCTTCACCTTCAGCAATACCGGCGGGAGCGTAGGAGACAGTGCATCCGGTCCGGTACATACCATCCGAACAGCCGGGGGACAGATTCTTTCAGCTGCCAATCTGATCCAGTACCACACGGAGCAGACGGAGGCAGTCAGAGCCAGCGGGGTTGGCAAACCCATTCAAACGGTGGACGCCTCCAACCGGTATGGCCTTGCCTGTGCAAACCTGGTGGAGTATTACGGCAATGGTGTACCGCTGGATATTCAGGAACCTATGCGTACCATCACTGCCCACGACCGGGAGGCGTTGACAGCTGCCCATATTGTGGAGTTCAAGGGTCAGGATATTGGCCAGAGTGCCGACAAGCCCTTGCGGACCATTACCGCAAGCGCCGGAGAATTTGCAGACTGCCGGGCGGTATTGGTAAAAGCAGAAGGTGGAGACCTGGGCCATTGGCCGGAAATCCGGGCACTGCTGAACAGGTATTGCGGGTATCAGCTGGAAGATGATGAAGTGATCCTGCTGGTTATCAGGGGCATCGCTTACTACATCGCAGACATCACCCTCCGTATGCTGATTCCCAGGGAGCTATACAATGCCATGGGCTTCCCCAGGGACTACATCATCCACCGGGACTATCTGGGAAACGCCTACGGCAAAACAAAGCAGGTTGCCCGCTGCGGCAATGCGGTGTGCCCGCCCCTGGCAGAGGCCATGGTGAGAGCCAATCTTCCGGAGTGGTGCAGCACAAAAATGGTAACCATGGAGCAATTCCATGAGGCAGTAGCTATTTAGGAGGTGCAAAGGTATGAAGCGCTTTATTGCCACGCTTAACGGAGAATCGTATATCAACATCCCCGCTGACCGGATGGTTTTTAATCAGGACACCAACTTGGTTATGGTCTACAACGGCCAGGCACTGGTTGCCTGCGTGGATGTTTCGGTGGTTATCACTGCCCATACTTCGGATAAGGAGAAATGATATGGACTACAAAGACATAGCCAATCGGCTGAGAAAGTGGGCAAATGGGGAGACCTGCGAGGACTGCCCGGCGAAGGATGACCTGGCCTTTTGTGCCGCAGATGCCATCACCTACTTGCTTGATGAATTGTCTGAGTTGGAAGCCAAGAACATACGCCTGCAAGGGCAGGTGGAGAATGCAAATGTCGCCTGTGCCAAGTGGGAGGGGCTTTACTACACGGAGTTGGAAAAAAGAAGATACTTTGTGACTGAGTATTGCCCCCATTGTGACACAGAAAGCACTCTGATGTGGAGTGTCGAAGAACATGGCTACGAAATCTACTGCCCGGTCTGCGGAAAGAAAATCATGCTGTGCAGTATGTGCGGCCATCATAACGACTGTGACTGGACGGAGGAAGCCGGGTGCAAGATGAAGAAGGAGGAATAAGCATGGCATGGTCTTGGCAAGCACTGATTTCGGATATCCGAAATCGCTTGTCCGGGGCTCCCCTGAAACCCCGCTTGGAGAAAGAATAGATTGGAATTTTGATGTATTTCGTTAGGAGAAACGAGCAATGAAAATTATAAAATCAGTCGCAGCATGCAAAAGAACCTGCCGCTTCACTTGTAAAAACTGCGGTTGCATTTTTGAGGCGGAAGGTGATGAGATGACAATAATCACAAATAAGGTTATAAGAAAGCCAGATGTCTGTCTCATTTGCACCGAACCTTATGTGGAAGCTAAATGCCCTTGGTGTGGTGATACTGTGGAAGGGCCACTTAACAGTGTCAGCTTAATAAACCTTATGAGGGGCGTGAAGATTCGATGTGTTGGGGAGAAATGAGCATGAAGCGGTATACCTATTGGTGCGACGACGGTAAAGGTGGCGGAGAATGGCGAGTTAATACGATATGCGGAAAAGAGCAGTGCGGCCCGCATGTAGATCGCCTTGCCACAATCGAGGACATCCTGGGCGAAGATTATGACCTGGACCGTCTACTGGAACTGGTGGAGGCTGACCAGGATGGGCGGTGTGTGGTGCTGCTGAGAAAACCCTATTATAAACTTTATTCAGGCGAAGAAATCTACATAGTAGAGGACGGAGAAGTATATATGGACTATGTACAGGAAGTAGACTTGAGCGAAAGTGACCATGAAAAAAACAAGGTGGAAGCTTGGTATTATACCGGAAATGATATTTCGTTCACTGAGCGGGAATGGGGTAAAACCGTATTCCCAACCCGTGAAGACGCCGAAGCTGCGCTGAAAGGAGACTAAATGGAACGGTTGACGATATTTGATGGAGAGTTTTGGGAGCATAAAAACTTCCCGCCGGTGGCGGAGGATACGGTGGATGAGTTTATTGACTGTGTCAAGGAACTTGCAGAACGGCTTGCGGCTATTGAGAACATACTGGGGGATACATATGACCTTGATAACCTCAAAAAGATGGTGGAGGCCTTCGACAATCACCAGGTACTGCTTATCCCAAAGGAAGGGATAAAATGGCTATACAGATTTGGACAGGACGGAATTGAATTTGCAAAAGCACCAAAGGAAAAGCTGAAATCACCGAGGGAAACGGACCGGCCGGGGGGATGAAGAAATCCGCCCCATTGGGGGCGGATTGAATCAAAAATCTGGGGTATGTGCAGCTTCATCAATCAGACACCTGAGCTCGTAATCATCATTCAGAAAGGCGATAAACGACTCGACGCTGCGGAAGGTTGGGACCATAACAAGATCACCCCAGAAGATCTCTGCGACAATATTACCATGACAATTAGGTTCGGTGTTGAGCAATCGGGCTACACCATCAATTCCATCAAAATTGAATTTAACTTCCAAAACCTTCTCCTCCTTATCCAAAAGCGATGTTATGAGACCGGCGAGAGATAGGCCACGCTTTGCGGCCAGGGCCTTATAGACTTCCCGTTTCCCTTTCAGAACTGCAATATGGATTCTATCCAAGTTCTCTTTATGCCAACGAGCCTGTGCTTCGGATTGCTTCTTTTTTGCGGAATCAGACAATGCCATGATAATCCACCCCCACAGACTTCAGCTTCTCACGCATAGTTGCGGCCCGCATACCTTTCCGGGCAGAAATGCCATGGAGCTTGCACAAGTTAATGAGCGCCTGATAGTTTTCATTGATGGACTGAATTTTTTGAAGACGAGCAGCACACTTATCGGGTGTGTTCTCAGAGGCAATCTCCTCATCCGTGAGAATGCAGGATTTGGGAACCCAGCGGGAAATCTTACCATAGTCCGTGTCCCAGGAGAAGAGAAGAGCCTTGTCGGTTTCTCGCTCAACAGAAGGTTCGCAGCCAGTGATGGCGAGGAGTTCCTGGGAACTGAAATTTTTCTCAACAAACCAGTTTTTTATAGTCATATAACCGCCTCCTTTATCTGGAGATATTGTACCACAACAATAAACAAAAGTCAATATAGAAAATAAAAAGTGCTTACTGCGCTGCGCTCCCGGGATGCCGGGGGCGGATCGGAGTAAAACACGAAAGGGGAGTCAATATGAAGGAAAACGAGAAATGGAAACCGTGCAGCATCTGCCACACCTGTAAGACCTGCGCCATAACCATGACGGTGCAGAGCCCTAAGTGCATGATGTGCCTTTCCCGTCCGGGGGCGCCAGGATGGGAGCCGGGAGTGAACTACTGCCCGAATTGCGGAAGGCCGGTTACGGCAAAAGCTTGGGAAGAGCACCGGGCAAGGAAAAGAGGTGGCGGATATGGCCGGCGATAAAGGAAATCCGTGCCTGACCTGCGGAAAAGATGCCGGGAGGTGCATTGGATGCCCGGAGTGGCGGTCCTGGTGGATCGCCAGATGGAACCGAATGCGCCGCCGGGAGCGCAGGAAAATGGAAAAAGTGCAGGTGCGGGAAGTGGGAATCCGGGTAGGCGGCCGGATGTATTCTCACCCGGAGGAAGCCAGGAAATACATGAAAACGCCGCCATGTGACAGCTGCGGATATAAGGACATATGCGAAAAGCCGTGTCCTCTGAAAAAAATCTGGAAAGAAAAGAGAGCTGCTTACCTGGAAAATGGCGGAAAGCTGTAAAGGAGGGAGAACCATGCGGCGGTTGAAACGGCGGATTTTCGCCGGGGCTATCTGCGAACAGATTGTTTACAATGTGGGCGATAATACCAAGAACATAAAGACGGCAGAGCCACGGCCGCCGAGATTCAAAACGGAAGAGGAGAGGCGGAAGCACAAGGAATACATATCCCGCAGAAACCACAATCTCCGTTTCAACGCCACATTTTCTCCTGCATCTATATACAGTACGCTGACCTTCGACAATGAGCACGAGGTGCATACCTTTGATGAGGCGAAAAAAATCCGGGATGTGTACTTCCGCCGGCTCCGGCGCCACTACCCGGAGGCGGTGATCTGGATCTACATGGGCCGGGGCAAATCCACAAGCCGGATTCACTTTCATATGGTAAGCGACGGAATCCCGGAGGAGGATATCCGACGGCTGTGGGGCTATGGAACCGTTATCGATACCAAACACCTGCGGGCACACAACTATTATGATGGAGTTGACCATGGGGCGGATTACACAGCCCTGGCCAATTACCTGTATGACCACTGGACACCCGAGATCGGAGGGCACAGGTGGAAGGCCACCAGGAACAGCCGGAAGCCGGAGGTGGAGGACGCCACAGAGGTGGCGGAGAGAACGGTATACACGCCGGAGAAGCCGCCCAGGCCTCCGAAAGGGTATAAGCTGGTAAGCGCATTGCTGACACCTTACGGATATTTACGGTTCACCTATGTGGCAATACCGGACAAGCCAAAGCGCAGAAAGAAAACTGATCGGCGGATCAGTTAGGTTAAGCCTTGTAAATGTGTAAAGTTTTGTGACAGGGGGACGAGAAAATGAACTGGAAGCAGGAAGCCGTGGACAAGCTGCGGCAGCTGGAAGCCAAGGAGACGGCACTGAGGACGATCCCGGAGGAAATTGCCAGGTTGGAATCTGCCATGGAATCCATCCGATCCGCATCGGCGGACGGGTCACCGGTCCGGGGAGGCGGAAGCGGCCGGGAGGACATGCTGCTGTCCAACATATGCGCACGCCAGGAATTGGAGCGGAGCCTAAAGCAGACAAAGCTGTGGGTTAAGTCTGTGAATGCTGCATTGCGGGTCTTACAGCAGGATGAACGCAGAATCCTGGAGAGGTTTTATATCAGGCCTGAACCTGGAACGGCGGAGAAACTGGCCAACGAACTTGGCCGGGATACAAAGACAATCTACCGGCAAAAAGATAGGGCGCTTCAGAAGTTCACCATGGCGCTTTACGGAGTGGCGGAACTGTGAGAATTGGTGGGGTTGAAATCCGGCCAGAATGTGCTAAAATGAAGAAAATCCATTTTACACACAAGAGGCCTGGGAGCAATCCCGGGCCTTTGCTATTTGCCTATGACCGATAAATTTTTGCAATGGCTGATAGGCCTGATCCGGAGCGGAGATATCCACCCATTTTACATCTGCAAGGAGTGGAAAAGACTGAGCAGGCAGGTGATGAAAGATGACAAGTGGGAATGCCAGATTCACAAGCGTATGGGACGATATTGCCGGGCAGACCTGGTGCATCACCAAAAACATGTGAAAGAATTCCCTGCCTTGGCCTTGAGCCGGAACTACGAAGAGGACGGAGAAGAAAAAAGAAACCTGATCAGCGTCTGCAGGGGGTGCCACGAGACAGTTTGCCACCCGGAACGGCTGCGGAAAGCGGCGAAGCTCGATGAAATCACAGTTGAACGGTGGGATTAGCAGGGGTACCCCCCTCGAAAAAAGCGGGGTCAAAATTTTTTCTGGCTACTCGGGTGGGCCCAAGATTAGGGGGGGATTTACGTGCGTGCGCGCGACCGGGGGGGTCAAAGCGGAAAGGAGAGCGAGAAAATGGAGCGAAAAAAGCGTTGGGATCAGACGAAACGATACAAAGACCTGAAAAAATCCCTGATTGCGGATTTGGAAGCCGCAGGGATAAACCGGCTGCCGTTTTCTGAACTGGTAGAGCAATACATGGCTTTTTGGGTGCAGCTGCAGGACCTGGATGCGGACATTACCGCCAGAGGCGTGCAGGTTCCGTATGCCAATGGGCGGCAAACGGGTGTCACTGATAACAAGTCGGTAAGTGCGAAAATCCGGGTGTCCGCCCAGATGAACGATATCCTGAAGAACTTGGGCTATTCGGACCGGGCAAAGAGAGCTGGAGCCCAAGCCGGTGCGGATGGCGGTGAGGATGATGTCCTGTGAGATCCATCCGGCTATCCTGGATTACATCGAGCTGGTGGAAGCGGGAGAACCACGAGCTTGCAAGGACCAGATTGCACTGGTAAGGCATGTGAGACAGTGCTTTGAAAACGAGGAAATATACACGGATGCCGCACTGCTGGAAAAGTATATATCTCTGGAAAAATATTTCCCGTTTGCATTGTTCCCGTGGGAGAAATTTTTAATCGGCCTCTGGGATTGCACATTCTGGCGGGAGACTGGCAGGCCAAGGTGGAAAACAGTTTTCGCAATGATGGGCCGTGGCGCAGGAAAAGATGGATTCATAGCCTTTGACAGTGCCTGCTCTGTGTCGCCGTACAATCCGGTACAGGGCTACAATGTGGACATCTGTGCAAACAACGAAGAACAGGCAACCCGCCCGCTCCTGGACTTCGTGGAGGTTTTGGAGACACCAAGATTCGAGGCGAAGCTAAAAAAGCATTACTACCACACGAAGGAGACGGCAAAGGGCCGGGTGAACCGGGGGGCCATAAAGGGGCACACCAACAACCCAAAAGGACGGGACGGACTGCGCCCGGGGAAGATTATTTTCAACGAGGTGCACCAGTACGAAAACTACGATAACATAGAGGTTTTTACAACCGCATTGGGAAAAGTCGGCCAGCCACGGGTCGGCTTTTTTACTTCCAATGGTGAAGTATCAGACGGGCCTTTGGACGACTATCTGGAGCGGTCAAACGGGATACTGTTTGAAGGCGTGCCAGATGATGGGTTCCTGCCATTTGTATGCCGGCTGGATGAGATTGCAGATATACACGACGAAGCAAACTGGGGAAAAGCCAATCCATCCCTGCAGTACAGACAAGACCTCTTTGACGAGATCAGGGAAGAGTATAACGACTGGTTAAAGCACCCTGACCAGAACGGAAGCCTGATTACCAAGCGCTTTGGAATCCGATCCGGTAAAAAGGAAATTGCGGTTACGGATTACGAAAAGGTAAAGGCCACAAATAAGCCGTTGATAAACCTGGCGGGTTATCCTTGCACGGTGGGAATCGACTATGCCCAGCTGTCGGACTGGGCGGCGGTAAATTTGCATTTTCGAGTGGGGGAGCAAAGATATGACATCAATCATGCCTGGATATGCAGCCAGTCAAAAACATTGCACCTGGTTAAACCGCCGTGGCAGAAGTGGGTGGCGGACGGCCATTGTACGCTGGTTGATGATGTGTCCATTCACCCGAAGCTGCTGGCGGATTATATCCGGGAGGCGGCTGGGGTGTTTCAGATAAAGAAGCTGGCTGCGGATAACTTCCGCTGGACAGCAATATCCGAGGAACTGAAGAAATTAGGTTTCGATGCCAAAGACAAGGACAAAGTGAAGTTGATCCGTCCGTCAGATATTATGCAGGTGGACCCTGTGATCCAGGACCTGTTTGACCGGGAACTCTTTCACTGGGATGACAATCCGTGCCTTCGTTGGTCGGTAAACAATACCAAGCGAGTGCGGAGCGGAAGAGCTACAGGGACGGATACGGGAAATTATTACTATGCAAAAATAGAGGCCAAGTCCAGAAAAACTGACCCGTTTATGGCATTGGTCGCCAGCATGGTCATAGAGCCGGCTCTGGGGAGCGGTGTGGCGGCAAATTTGCCGGATGTAAGTGCAATGGCCTTTAATTTTTGATGAAAGGAAGTGAAATTGTGGCGTTCGGATTTTTCAAAAAAAGCACACAAGCCGAAGGAAAAGAGGAAGAAGTAACCGTTCAGCAATTACTGGATGCCGCTTCCGGACTGAAGGTGAAAGAGTTGGCTCTGGAGGTCTGCGCCAATATGGTGGCAAATGCCGTGGCAAAGTGCGAATTCAAGACGTTTATGAACGGGGTTGAAGTCCGGAAAGAGGAGTATTACACGCTCAATATTTGCCCCAACAAGAATCAGAACAGCACGGTGTTTTGGCAGGAAGTGGTTTACAAACTGATTACCCAAAATGAGTGCCTGGTTGTGGCGGTTGTAAACAAGAAGGGAGCGGAGTCCCTGATTGTGGCGGATTCCTGGGAAGTCGAGGAAAAAGGGGTTATCCGGGACAATGTTTATAAAAATGTCATTGCGGGGGATATGACCTTCAAAAAGACATTTCACGAGCCGGATGTGCTGCACTTGCGTTGGAATAACAAGAATGTCCTGAAGATTGTGAAAGAAATCAATGAGGGGTACACAACGCTCCTGAAGGCTGCCAAGAGAAGCTATACGAGGTCGAAAGGAGAGAGACTGAAGGTCAAAATAAACCAGCTTGCCTCTGCCCAGGAGGAATTTCAAGAAAAGTTTCAGAAAATCATGGAGAGACAGGTAAAACCCTATTTTGAGGCTGACAATGCCGTTCTTCCGGAGTTTGAGGGCTATGAGTACTCCGACATGAGCGAAAAAAAGACAGAAGAGAATGTCGGCGATATACAAGCCATTGCCAAGGACATTTTTTCCAATACAGCCAGAGCGGTGCTGATTCCGCCGGTATTGGTAACCGGTGATGTGGCGGACAGCAAGGATGCCATGAAAAGATGGATTACCGTTGGAATCGACCCGCTTGTGGGCCAAATCGAAGAGGAGCTGACCAGAAAACGGTACGGGTATGATGGCTGGGCGCAGGGAAATTTTGTGTCCATAGACACATCCACCATCCTGCATTTTGATATGTTCGAAAATGCGTCGAACATCGAGAAGCTGATTGGCTCTGGGTGCTTCTCTATAAACGATGTGCTGCGGGCGGCGAGGCTGCCCGAGATAAAAGAAAAATGGGCAGACCAGCACTGGCTGACGCTGAATATCGCAGATATCAAGACGGCCGCCCAAGTAGCAGAAGGAAAGGAGGGATAAGGATGGAGAAGATGTGGAATATCACGCAGAAAGCGGAAGGCATCCTGGAGCTGTATATTTACGGCGAGGTCAAGGGAGACGGCTTTAACTGGTGGACGGAAGAGGTAACCAAATCCGAAACATCGGCAAATCACTTCAAGGAGGAGCTTGCCAAATACCCCAACATTACGGAAATCAGAATCTACATAAACAGCTGTGGCGGTTCTGTTTTCGAAGGGACGGCTATTTATAATCAGCTGCGCCGGCACCCGGCCAGAAAGGTGGTAACCGTAGATGGCTTTGCCTGCTCCATTGCTTCTGTCATTGCAATGGCAGGGGATGAGGTGATTATGCCGAGAAATGCGCTGATGATGGTGCACAACATGGCCATGGGCATCTATGGAAATCCGGCAGAGCTGCGCAAGGCTGCCGATGACCTGGATGTAATCAACGCATCCGGCCGGAATGCCTATCTGGCAAAGGCAGGAGACAAGCTGGAGGAAAGCAAGCTCCGGGATATGATGGACAAGGAGACTTGGCTGACCGCAGAGCAGTGTATTGAGCTGGGGCTTGCGGATAGATATGCCGATGCGGATGCGGATATGTCCAATGCGGCAGAAGTTGTGCAGCGGGCAAACCTGTCCGTAGCCCAGCGCATTGAGATCCAGCGCAGTCTGGTAAGCCAGCTGAACCAGATGCTGAAAGGAAAGGAAACCCCGGCGGAGCCGGATAATCCCATTTTGAGATTTTTTGAAAGGAGCTAACTATGAAATCCAATGACATGAAGAACAAGAACCGCCTGGAGATCCGGGCGGCAATGCAGGAAGCAGTGAAAGCAGGTGACACGGAGCAGTTTGCAGAGCAGCTGACCAAGATGATGGATCTTGTCGCCCAGGAAGTTCGTGAGGAATACGAACAGAAACTGGAGGAGATGCGGCAGAGTAACGATACCAAGGTGTTGGCAGCCCGTGGTGAGCGGTGCCTGACCGCAGAGGAAAAGGCATATTACACGGCTTTTGCTGAGGCTGCCATGACCGCAGATCCCAAGCAGGCGGTTACCAACCTGGAAGTCACCCTGCCCCGGACGGTGATCAACAGCGTTATTCAGGACATTTCCACTACCCATCCCCTTCTGTCCAAGATCGAGTTCACGCCGTCCAATGGCGCAGTGAGAATGCTGGTGGACAAGACCGGAAAGCAGAAGGCGGTGTGGGGAAAGCTCACGGATAAAATCGTCCAGGAGCTTTCTGCCGGTGTGGCGGAGGTACAGACCATCCTGTGCAAGCTGTCTGCCTTTATGTTCGTAAATAAGCCCATGCTGGAGCTGGGTCCGGAATGGCTCGATACCTTTGTGAGAAAGGTACTGTATGAGGCCATTGCCGTAGGACTGGAAGAAGGCGTGGTGGACGGTACCGGAAAGGATATGCCCATCGGCATGACCCGCCAGGTGGGTGACAATGTGGTGGTATCCGGCGGCGTGTACCCCAAGAAGAGCAAAATCAAGCTGAACGCCATCAATGCCGATACCATCGGAAACCTGCTGGCAATCCTGGCCGTAGACGAGAACGGCAAGGGGCGGGAGGTTTCCGATGTGGTATTCATCGTGAACTATCAGGACTACTTCCAGAAGGTGATGCCGGCGACTACCATCATGGCACCGGATGGTACCTATCGCAATGACGTAATGCCCTATCCCATGACGGTGATCAAGTCCTGCGCTCTGGTATCCGGTGAGGCAATCATTGGCATTGGCGAGCGCTATGCGGCGTTTGCAGGCACCGACAAGCAGGGAAAGATCGAGTACTCCGACCAGTACCATTTTGTTGAGGATGAGCGGGCCTATATCGTCAAGGTGTACGCCAATGGCCTTCCCAAGGATAACAACTCCTTCCTGCTGCTGGACATCTCCGAACTGCAGCCTGCCACCTATACCGTGACCCAGATTGAGCCGGCACCTTCCCCCAGTAATGTTGCCACTTTGGCCTCCCTCTCCATGGGAGCTGCGAAGCTGACGCCTGTTTTTGCAGCCGAGACGGATACCTACACGGCGACTACCAGCAACGACAGCAATACCATCAATGCGGCTCCTTCTGATGCAGCGGCGGAAGTGAAAATCACCGTGGATGATAAGCCCGTGGAGAATGGCGCTTCCGTTACCTGGAAGGGAGGTTCCAACACCGTAAAGGTGACGGTGACTGCGGAGGACGGCACTTCCACCAAGACCTACACGGTCACCGTGACCAAGGAGTAAAATATGGCCAAGGTATCGGCCGGGGTGCTGGAACAGGTAATAAACTACCTGGATGCAAACCACGCCGATGAAATGTATCGCCGGAAGCTGGAGCTGATTACAGCTTCCGGCATTGCATACATCGATGGGAAAATGCCGGCACCCATGGACTATGAAAACGACCAGGAGGCCATGACAATCCTTCTGGAGTACTGCCGTTACATGAGGGATAACGCCCTGGATGTGTTCGAGAATAACTATCTTGGCATGATTCTGGATAAGCAGAACAAGGAGCGGGTGAAAGCGTATGAAGCAGCGCAAGATGCCATTCCGGGCTGACCACGAGATAACCCAGGGATTCAACGATGGTACGGCCACAATCTATGAAGTCCAGGACGGCGCAGAGCCGGGGAGACAGCCAAAACCGGTGCTGAAGGAGAAAGTGGCTGTCCGGTTCTGCGAGCTGAAGCTGGGAATCAATCGGATTTATATGTCCAGACAGGCCCAGGCGGAGGTAGAGCGGCTGATCAGAGTGCCGGTGGTAAATGTATCACCCCAGGATGTGGCGGTTACAAGCGACGGCAGGCAGTACAGAATCAGCACGATACAGAAGGCCTATGTTTTCCCTCCGTCTCTGGATTTGGCCCTGACAAAAATCGAGCAGACTATGGAGGTGCTGCCGAAGTGAGCTGGTGGGAAAAAATCATTGCGGTACACCTGCAGGTTACGGACCAGGTAAGCCATGGGGAGAGGATGCAGTCTGAGCGGTATTTCGTGTGGCAAGAGGACGGCGAAGCGGACTGCATCCTGGATGGGCGACATGCTGAAAAAGCTGTTACCGGCTCAACGGACCTCTTTACAAAACAGGAGTTTGACCCGTGGAAGGACCAGATGGAGCAGGCTTTTGATAATGCCCCGGATATTCTGTGGCGGCTGAACAGCATCCAGTTTGAGGAGGATACCGGATTTTGGCACTATGAGTGGCTTTGGACGGTGGTTTAGATGGCAAATATCAAGTTTAAGAGCGATATTAACGACTTCGGAAAGATGCTGAGTCGGTTGGAAAGAATGCCACTATCGGCGTTGGATACAGCCATACAAGCTGGTGCAGATGTGGTGGCGGACCAAATTCGAAGCAATCTTAGTGCTCTGAGCGAGGAGACATACAGACATTTGAACGAAGGGGAAGTGTTCTACGGTCTGCCGGAAGAACAAAAGCAGGACCTGCTGGACAGCTTCGGACTTGCACCTATTGAGACAGATAAGAACGGCTTCCGGCACACGAAAGCAGGTTTTGATGGATACGGAAGTAAGCCGACCAAGAAGTATCCAAAAGGCCTGCCAAATCAGCTGCTGGCAAGAGCCGTAGAAAGCGGCTCCTCTGTCCGGGTGAAGAAACCCTTTGTGCGGCCGGCCGTAAACGCCACCAAGAACGAGGCGGTGGAGAAAATGGGCAAGGTTTTGGATGAGGAAATCAAAAAAATATGTGAAAAATAAGGAGGAAATCTTATGGCAGGAGCAAATGGTAAGGTATGCACCGGATTCAGTAAGCCCTATGTGGCTACCTATTCGGCAGAGGGCACAACGGTGACATACACCGGCGGAATGCCGCTGGCAAGAGGTGTAAGTGTGAATCTGTCCCCGGAGACCTCGGAGTCCAATGACTTCTACGCTGACAATGAAATTGCGGAAACCCAGGCCGGAAAGTTTTCCAAGGGAAAGCTGCAGCTGACGGTGGACGGCCTGAAGCAGGCGGCCGAGAAGATGATTTTTGGGCTCGGTGAGCCTGTGCCTGAGCAGTACGGGGAGGAGGAGCCGGTGAAAGTGGTGAAATATTCCGGAGACGAAAAACCGCCTCATGTGGGCGTGGGCTTCGTCGTGCGGTATCTGTCCGGAGGCATCACAACCTATGTCCCCACGATTCTGCGTAAGGTGCAGTTTACCCAGGGCACCATGGAAGCCAAAACCCAGTCTGGAGAAAACCTGGAATACCAGACAAGAGCCCTGGAAGGCACCGTCTACAGAGACGACAGTGCCACAAGGGACTGGAAATGGGAGGCTGCGGAGCAGACGACAGAAGCAGAGGCGGAGAAGGTGCTGAAGGGCCTGCTGGACATTGCTGAGGCGTAAGGAGGATGTATGGTTGAAGTGGAAATCAGGGGGAAGTTCTTCCCCCTGTGCCTTACGGTGGCGGCGCTGGATGAGGTAAACGCCAAGTGTGGCGGCCTGAAGAACCTGATGCCGTTCCTGCGATGCAAAGATGAGGAAGGAAATGTGCATGTGGAGCAGATGGCCGTGAACACGGCTTGGATGCTGGGTGTGCTGATCAGGGAGGGAGAAGAAAACCGGGTTATGGTGGCGAGGCTTGAGAACGGAGACACCAAAAAGCGGGCTGTGCCGGGAAAGGATGACATCTGGCATATGATGACACCTTCCGAAATCGTCAAGTACAGACCGGCAATCATGGAGGCAATCAGCCAATCCATGGGGCAGGAAGTTGAGGTGGAGCCGCCAAAAAACCCCGAACACGCAGCGCAGAGGTAAAGCTCTGCTCTGCGTGGTTTTTATATTACGGAAGGCTTCTTGGTATGCAGAAGTACGAAATCATGCACACCCGCATCGGAGAGATGCAGGACATGATAGCGTATCACGCTATCGCAAACGGCGCCAAGCCGAAAAGCCGCATGACATTCGAGCAGGTAATGATGATGGATTGAGAGGTGACTGTGGACATGGCATATAACATTGGCCCAAAGATAGGCATTGACGGAGAGGCCGAATTTCGGAAGCAGATAAAAGAAATCAATCTGGCCTATAAAACCCTCCAGGCCGAAACCAAGGCCGTTACAGCAGAATTTGAGGCCAACGGTGACGAGATGGGCGGCCTGTCCGCCAAGGGGCAGCAGCTTGAAAAGATGATTACCAATCAGCGGGACAAGCTGAAGCTCCTGGAAGATGCCGTGGAAAAAGCCACGGCCCAATATGGAGAAAACTCCACGGAGGCCACCCGCCTGAAAGGCGTCATGTATGACACGGCCGCTTCGGTGTCTGACCTGGAAAAGCAGCTGAAGGATACGGAAAAGCAGCTGGAGGGCGCAGACAATGCCATGGACGACCTCTCCGACAGCTCGGAAGCGGCCGGACAGCAAATCGTTAAGTTTGGGGACCTGGTGGCGGCAAATGCCGTTGGGGATTTGATTGCCGATGGTGTCCGGACGGCGGTAGACAAGCTGAAAGATTTTGCCGTGGGAAGTGTAGAGACGGCCGCCCAGGTGCGGGCGGCCAATTCCCAGTATTCCCAGGCGTTTGGGGATATGAAGGATCAGGCTACCGATGCCCTGGAAAAAATCTCTGACGAGACTGATATCACTACCACCAGAATGCAGGGAGCATATACCATGCTCTATGCCTTCGTGAAAACCACCGGTGCAGATTCGTCGGAGGCCCTGGGTATTGCCCAAAGGGCTATGTCCGCTGCTGCAGACTCAGCAGCCTATTACGATAAGTCCATTGAAGAGGTAACGGAGACCTTGCAGTCGTTTCTGAAAGGAAACTACGAGAACGATGCAGCCCTGGGAATTGCGGCGACAGAAACGACCAGAAACGCAAAAGCAAATGAGCTGTATGCAAAATCCTTTAACGAGCTGAGCGAATCCCAAAAGGTGGATACATTGCTTGCCATGGTTGAGGCTGGCAACAAGGCTTCCGGCGCTCTGGGGCAAGCTGCCCGGGAATCTGATTCCTGGGAAAATGTGAACGGGGAGCTGAGCGAATCCCTGCGACAGCTTCAGGCCAGAGTTGGCGATGCAGCGCTGGATAAGTTGGTACCGGTGATTCATAAAATCACGGAAAAAGCCAATGAGTTAATCGAGGATACGGACTGGGAAGAATTCGGAGAAACCGTGGCCGGCATCCTGGAATTTGCGATTGAGAATGGACCCACGGCAGCAAAAGCGGTTGGGGCTATTGCAACCGGATTTGCCACATTTAAGGCTGCACAAAAGGCGGCGGAGATTGTAACGCTCACAAAGTCGCTCATGGGTCTGCAAACTGCAGCAACTGCGGCCTCCGGTCCATGGGGAATAGCAGCTCTGGCCATTGGTGCGGCGATAACGGCGTTTGTAGCGCTTTCCAGTGACGCAGAATCTTTGGCGGATGATTTGACGGAGGATATGGATAAGTTCCAATCCTCCATGGAGCGGGCCAATGAGCAATACGGCGAAACAGTTCAGGAGGTGGAAGGCGCTGCCTATGCTGCTGAGCACTATGTCGCACAGCTGAAGGAGCTGGAAGCGGCAGGACTGGATACCGTAGAAAGCCAAAGGGCCTATGCCCTGACGGTGGAAGAGCTGAACAAGCTGATTCCGGACCTGAATCTGGAAATTGATGAGCAGACAGGGCTCATCAATAAAAACACGGATGCAATCTTGCGGGATATTGATGCCTGGAAAAAGTCGGCCGTTGAGAAAGCCTTGCAGGAAAAATATACCGATGAGCTGGAAGCACAGGGAAAAGCCACAGCGGATTTGTATGAAGCAAAGGCCAAGCAGATAACCCTTGAAAAAGATATTGGGAGATTACAAGAGGAATATCTGCAGAAGAGCAGAGATCTTGAGAACGCTCGAAATCGTCTGGGGAAGGTAGAGTTTGACGTTGCAGAACAAATGGCGCAAACAGGCATGGTAACCCAAGAACTGGCGTCAGAACAGGCAACGTGGTCTAATACCGTGGAAACTCTGGAAAAAGAATGTGCTTCGCTGGGAGATAAACTGACAGCGAACCAGGAAGAGTGTGAAAACCTTAAGGTTGCGATTGCAAATGGCGAGGAAACTCTGGCGAGCTATGATGAACAGATTCAGCTGGCAAGGGATACCATGGACTTATGGGGGAAGGAGACTGGAGAAAACTCGGAAGAACAGGACAAACTGCAGGAAACAATCGCCAAGACCCAGGAAAAAGTTGATGCCCTGACAGAAGAGTATGCGCTCGCTGCGGAGGAAGCGAGAAAGTCCATTGATTCTCAAATAGGCCTGTTTGATGAGCTTGCCACAAAGAGTGAGCTGTCTGCAGAACAGATTATCAAAAACTGGGGCAAGCAAAAAGAGGCGTTTGATAATTATGCTGCGAATCTACAAAAAGCTGTAGACATGGGCCTGGATCAGATGTTGGTAGACCAATTATCTGACGGCAGCGAGCAGTCCATGCTAATCCTGGATGAATTTGTCAATGGGACAGATTTGTCCATTGATGAAATCAACACAGCATTCGGCCGGCTGGATGAAAGTAAAGAGAAGCTATCTAAGGTAATTGGGGATATGCAGACAGACTTCTCAGCTGGAATGGATGAAATTGAGAAAGGCGCCGAAGAAAGCGGTCTGCAAATTGTTAACGGCTTGGTGCAAAAAATACAGGATGAGACACCACGGTTTTCATCGGCCATGCAGAGCCTTGGCAAATTTGGTATGGTTGCATTCGATGACTTTATGATGATCAGATCACCCTCCAGGCGGATGGAGAAAAGCGCTGACTATGTAATTGACGGCGCTGTGATCCCGATCGAAGAGCGGACAAAGGAATTTGAGGAAGCGATGGCAAGGATGGCGCTCCTTGGAAATCAGGCTTTTTTGGATAAAAAGCTGAACGCAGCTGTGGAATTCCCGGAGGTGTTTACCTTGCCGGTGGTGAGCCCGATTACGGAGCAGAAGCAGATTGCCCATAACTACGGGGGGCAGACATTCAACATCTACCAGCAACCGGGGGAGGATGCAAACGACCTGGCAAACAGAATCATGCGGATTATGCAGCACAATGTCACGGTGCAGGAGGAGGCGATAGGACTTGGATAACGGATTCCAATTTGGGGATTACCATACAAAGAATTTTGGGGCAAAAGTGGAGTGGTATCCACCACGGACAATCCCGGCCAGAAAGGGAGAAACCATATCGGTACCCGGACGGAACGGAAATCTGCACATATTCCAAAACGCCTACGAAAGTTATACCCAGTACTATGACATCTATTTCAATGCTGGCGAACTGGTTACGATGGAAGCAACCCATAAAATTGCGGCATGGCTGACAGCAGAGGCCGGATACAAAATCCTGAGAGACCGCTACGATGTTGGTCACTTCCGGAAAGCCATTTTCTTAGGTCCCATGGACATAGAAAACATCCTGAATCAGTATGGCAGATGCCGGGTGTCTTTTGAGTGTGCGCCCCAATCCTATCTGGATGTGGGGGAAGACATTAAAACCTTTTCGGAATCCGGTACACTGAATAACCCGACGAAGTACGAAGCACTACCGGAAATCACCATCTACGGCTCTGCGGCAGGAACCGTAAACATCGGTGGAATGTCGGTAGAAGTCCTGAGAATTACGGAGCCGATCATCTTGGACAGTGAAATGCAGGATGCGTACTCAAAACCGGGAGAAGGTGCTGCTGTAAACCGAAACGATGATGTATCTGCGGTAGATTTCCCCAAAATCCTGCCGGGAACAACCAACATATCGTTTTCAGGTGGGATTGAAAAAATAGAAATAAAGCCGAGGTGGTGGGAACTGTGAAGCCGATACTATATCCTCCGGAGGAGACGGAGTTTGTAAGCAACGGGTTGGGCATATTGGCGGACGCTATATCCTGTGAAGTGCAGCAGGTGCTGAACGGACAGTATGAACTGACAATGCAGTACCCCATTACAGGGGCGAGGTTCGGAGACATAAAAAGCAGATCCATCATTTTGGCAAAGACGGATCCTGTGTCGGAGCTGCAGCCGTTTCGGGTTTATGAAATCTTGAAAACATCTGCTGGAATCGTGACGGTTTACGCACACCATATGGCCTATGACCTGAAAGGTATACCAATCACGCCGTTTGAAGCCAACGGCCCGCAGTTGGCGCTACAAGGAATAAAACAAAACGCCGTGACGGATTGCCCGTTTGATTTTTTCACAGACATAAGCTCAACCAGCGCATTCTCCGTGGCGGTACCTCAGCCGATATGGGCGGTTCTGGGAGGCCAGGAAGGCTCCTTGCTGGATGTGTTTGGCGGAGAATACGAATTTGACCGCAGTACCGTAAAGCTGCTGAGCAGTCGTGGGACGAACCGTGGCGTGACCATCCGGTATGGGAAAAACCTGACATCTTTGGAGCAAGACGAAAACTGCGCAAACTGCTACACCGGTATTTTGCCATACTATGTGGACACGGAAACCGGAGAGGTGTCCTACGCAGAAGGTAAAGTCATTTATGCGGAAGGAGAATTTGGGTATACCAGAATCCTGCCGGTGGATATGTCTGCGAAATATGATGAAAAGCCGACACCGCAGCAGCTGAAAGAGCAGGGAGAAAAATACATCAGAGATAACAAGGTGGGGATCCCGAATATTGGGTGGACCGTATCATGGGTGCAACTGGAAAACACCGAAGAGTACAAGGGTAAGGCTCTCTTGGAAAGGGTGTTGATAGGAGATACCGTATCCGTCCATTTTCCGGCAATGCAAATCAGCGTGGCGGCAAGAGCGGTAGAGATTACCTATGATACTTTGCTGGAGCGTTATAAAGACATCAGACTGGGAAGTGTAAAAGCCAGTATTGCCAACGAGATTGTAAGCCAGGGGAAGGATATCGCAGCGAAACCAAGCAAAAGTGATATGCAGTCTGCGATACTGCAGATGACAAATACACTTACGGGTTCTGCCGGTGGTGCTGTCAGACTGCTGGATACCAATGGAGAGGGGAAACCGGACACTTTGTATATTGCCGATGACCCGGACCCGGATAAAGCGGTTAAGGTATGGCGGTTCGATTATCGGGGATGGGGTGCATCAGAAACCGGTTATAATGGATTGTTTACCATGGGAGCGACATTTGATGACGGATTCCTGGCAGATTTCATCCGGGCGGGCACGCTAAATGCAGACCTGATAAAGACCGGGATATTGCAATCAAAGGATGGCAGATTCAGCTTGAACCTTGAAACAGGCCAGCTAACGCTATCTGGGTTTGCCACAGAGGACCAGCTGGAGGCGGCAAAAGACGAGGTAACGCAGGATATTAAAGAAAACGGAGTCCCAAAAGTCGATACAGGTAACGGAAATACCCTGGATAGGTTTGGTCTTAGAATTGCAAAACCGGGAGAGGAAATGGAAAATCTGCTGGACAACACCGGTATGTATGTCAGCCGTTCCGGGGAAGGAATTCTCGCCGCCAACAATCAGGGAGTAAATGCTCTGAATCTGACAGCAAGGCAGTATCTGATCGTGGGGAAACATGCCCGGTTCGAGGACTACACGGAAGGCAGAACCGCCTGCTTCTGGATTTAAGGAGGAATCATGGCTTTACAGACGAAAACCTTTACTGCCGGCGGAACCGCCGATACCCGGTATTATTCCATAAAGCTGAAGCTGACGGAGGAATCCACCAGTGTAACCGGAAACACCTCTGTGGTGTCCTATGAGTTTTCCATTCAGCGGCAAAATTCCGGTGTGTTCACCGGACCGTACTACAACTGGACAATTACCATCGGGGGCAAGAGCATTGCTATCAAGAACTTTGCCTTCAACATCCCCACCAGCGGGGCCTCAAGCCAGGTAATTGCCTCCGGGAAACTGACCATTGCCCACGATGCCGACGGCGGAAAGGACATGGCATTCAATGTCTATACGCCAAGCGCTCAGGATCTGGCCCCTACCTACGGCCCGCCGGAAATTCGGCTGACAGGAACATGGAAACTGACAACCATTCCCCGGGCTTCCTCCATATCTGCCATCAATGCAGACATCGGAAGTGACACCCTCATTACCATCTCCCGGGCAAGTTCTGCCTTTACCCATACGGTGACATATAAATTCGGGGATTTGACCGGAACCATTGCCGCAAAAACGGCAGTCACATCTATTCCATGGACGCTACCGAATAGCTTTTACGGGGAGATTCCCAATGCCAAATACGGCACCGTGACTTTGACCTGCCAGACCTACTCCGGAAGTACCCTGCTGGGCAGCAAGACAGCAACCTTCCGGGCAACAGCTTCGGAGGCACTGTGCAAGCCGGATGTATCCGGCACGGCGGTGGTGATGGATGAACTGTCCAAAAGCCTCACAGGGGCCGATAACCGGGTAATCCGGTATGTGTCTGAGGTGGAGGCTGCCATCACAGCCAACCCCAAAAACGGTGCCACCATTGCAAGCCGGACGGTCAACGGAAAAGCCCTGACGGATACGCTGGACTTTCCCCAGGCGGAGACCGGAACTTTTCTCTTTGCCGCCACGGACAGCCGGGGCTATACCGGGAGCCGGACGGTGAATTTGGACTTTGTATCATACATACCCCTGACTTTGACCCCAACGGTGAATCGGGTGACACCAACCGGGGACATTGTGGTGCTGGACATCAAGGGAAATTTCTGGGAGGGGAATTTCGGGGCGGCGGACAACGCCCTGACCCTTTCCTATCAGTACCGCAAGGACGGCGGGGAGTGGAGCGAAGCTGTGGAGATTTCCGGTGCAAGTATCTCCGGAAACGGATATTCCGTATCAACGGAGGTGCCAAGTATTGACTACCGGGAAAGCTATGTATTCCGGTTCACCGCCAAAGATTCCGCCATGACACTGACCCAGGAAGAGGGACTTTCCATGGGAATACCGGTGTTTGAGTGGGGGAAGGGGGATTTCCGGTTCCATGTGCCGGTGGAAGTTATGGGCGCAATGAAATCCGACTGGTGCCAGGTGGATGCAAAGGGCGGCTGGTCATCTCTGTCCCTGCAGAAGAATGGTGTTACCATGTCCGGACTGACTGTAAACCCGGACACGGGGAACCTGCACATCCTCATGTATTACGGGGATAGCGGGTACGCAGAAAGATATGTGCTGAACACCCCAGACAAGGCCATCTCTGAGGACATTGTCTACTATCTGCTGTCAACTAAAAACGTGCAGGATTATGTGGTTGCCCAGGGGTCCAGCGGGAACTGGCGGTGGAGAAAGTGGAATAGCGGCGTGGCGGAGTGCTGGCAGCGATACTCTTATGAAACCCCTGCAATGGTGGCGGTGGGCGGAATTTTCTACTCCCCGAAGAATGTAGGTGGGCTGGCATACCCCTTTGAGTTTATCGCAAAGCCTACGGAGCTGGTTTCCTGTGATGGCAACATCGGCGGCTGGTATGCGGCGGCAAACGAACTTCCCACAAACACCACAACAGAAACCGGGTACTACCACTTTTTCAGCGCAAAATCCCGTCCTGCGGACTATATTGCCATGAACATTCACGAAATTGGGAGGTGGAAGTAATGGTATACGATTTGAACGGAAACATTCTGGAAAGCTACGATCTGACAAAGGGCAGTCTTTCCGTCAGGACGGTGATTCGTCCCGATGCCGTCCCCATTGACAACGTGAACAAGTTTGCATGGGAGGATGGGGATTACCGACAAATCCAGGTCTATATCCCCTATGGGGAGCCGGATACCATCCCATCCCAGCTGGACAGGATTGAAGCCCAGTTGGTCTACACAGCCATGATGACGGGAACATTGGTCGAGGAGGGGTGACAGAATGCAGGAGAAAATCAAGAGGTGGTATAAGCAGGGCCTTTGGACTGTTGAAATGGTACGAAATGCCATAGGAAAGGTGATTACTGCTGAACAGGCAGAAAATATAATCAAGGAGGAAAAAACAAATGACACCGAGAATCTATTTATCGCCCAGCAGCCAGCCCGATAATACATATGCGGGCCTGGACACCAATGAGCAGGAGGTATGCCGGGCCATTGCCAGAGAACTGGCGGATGACCTCAAGCGCTGCAGCTTCGAGGTAATCTGCGGCGACTACGGCACCATGTATGACCGAGTAAGGGAGAGCAACGGGTGGCCTGCTGGTTTGCACCTGCCGATCCATACCAACGGTTTTAACGGCGAGGTGGCCGGCACCAGGCTTATGTCTTATGACCTGAAGGGGTCCGGTTATAAAGTGTGCCAGGCAATTTTCAAACACCTTGCCCCGCTTACCCCCGGGACAAGCGAAAACATCTCCGCCCATCCGGAGAAGTATGAAATCTATGCGGCGGTTGCCCCCACCGCCTATGTGGAAGTGGACTTCCACGATGTGCCGGATGTGGCACTCTGGCTTACCCAGAATAAGCCCCAGATCGCCCAGGCCATCTGCCAGGGCATTTGCGATTATTACAAAATGGCCTATATTCCCGAAAGTTCCGAGGAATATGCGCCAGACCCTGAGCCCGCTCCCGACCCCGAACCGGCGCCCAAACCGTCCGGAAAGATTGAGGGCCTGCCGGTGGTGAAGTCCGGCTCCTGTGGGGATGCCGCCAAAATCGTCCAGGGTGCCCTGATTGCCAAAGGCTACTCCTGCGGCAGCTCCGGCATCGACGGCATCTTCGGGACCGCTTCTGTGGCAGCCCTGAAGAGCTACCAGAAGGCACAGGGAATCACTGCCGACGGCATTGTGGGCCCCGCTACCTGGGGCAAAATTCTGGGGGTGTAGCCGTGAGTGAAGCCATCGTAGTGGCACTGATTACAGGAGGGCTGTCCCTGGTTGGCGTGATTGTCACCAGCCTGGTCACCGCCCGGAAAAGCGAAAATGCCATAAAGATTGCCCAGGCAGTGACAGACACCAAAATTCAAGAACTGACCAGGGAGGTCCGGGAGCACAACAACTTTGCCAAGCGAATGCCTGTGGTGGAAGAACAAATCAAGGTAGTAAACCACAGGATTGCAGACCTTGAAAAATATCATCAACCGAGCTAAAAAAGGAGGACTATGTAATGGACTTCGGAATCGCAACGGTGGCGGCCATTACCGCCCTTGTTTACATCATCGGCCTTTGTGTGAAGGCATCCAATCTGGATAATAAGTGGATCCCAGTTGTTGCGGGTGTATCCGGTGTTATCCTGGGCATTTTGGCCCTGTATATCGGTGTACCCGACTTCCCGGCGACAGACCCTATGACGGCCGCAGCTGTCGGCGGTGCCTCCGGTTTGGCAGCCACTGGCCTGCACCAGGCTAAAAAGCAGCTGAGTGAATAATGCGTACCCCCCTCCTGAGCCATCCGGTTCGGGAGGGGGGTGATTTATTATGTTTTTCTGATAAAATAAAGGTGACCGGGGTAAGGCTCCCGGCCACCTCTGTGGAGGTAAGTAGCGGCTTTCGTGTGGGCGGAGCCGCTACTCCATTATTTAGAGTAATTCAAAACTGTAATGAAAACTGTAACGGGAATTAAAAACCTGTTGGGAAACAATGGCTTTTGCACTACTTTAAGTAGGGTTCAAATCCCTCCTTCTCCGCCATAACGAAACCCCTTGGAAGTTACTTCCAAGGGGTTTCTTTTTTCCACATTTCGACGAAATGGAAAAATATTCCAAATATGTCTTGACATTATTGTTTGCTATGCTATACTAAGAATATCTTGTACCACAACAAGAGACATTAGGTTACTGCGATCAGGCAGTATGCCTCAGAGCTCCGCCCTAACCACGTTTTGTGGTTGGGGCGTCTTTGCATTTTGGGAGGGATGAAGATGGAATATACCATTGGTTTGGATATTGGTGTTGCCTCTGTGGGCTGGGCGGTTTTGGCCGACGATTCCCAGGGGGAGCCTTGTCACATTCAGGATTTGGGCGTTCGTGTTTTTGAAGCTGCGGAACATCCCCAAACCGGTGCCAGCCTTGCAGCGCCCCGGCGGGAGGCCAGAGGAGCCCGGCGAAGAATCCGCCGCAGACGGCACAGAAAAGAGCGTATCAAAGCTCTGCTGGTCAAGGGTGGTGTCATTACACAGGAGGAGATGGACCGCCTGTTCCAAAACTCCGGTTTTGCCCAGGATGTCTATACCCTCCGGGCGGAAGGTCTGGACCGCTGTCTCACCCCGGAGGAGTGGACCCGGGTGCTGCTCCACTTGTCCCAGCGCCGGGGCTATCGCTCCAATAGTACGGCGGAGGCAGCCAAGGATAAGGAGACCGGTGTTCTGAAACAGGCACTGGCAGGAAACCAGGCACTGATGCAGGAGAAGGGATACCGTACCGTTGGCGAGATGTTCTGCCGGGATGAAAAATTCCTATTTGTGGGGCCGGACGGAAATCTCTGGCGGAAAACCCACAATACCCCCGGGGATTACAGCTTTACCATCACCCGGGATATGATACAGCAGGAGGCGGCCGCCCTGTTTGCTGCTCAGCGGAATTATTCCAATCCCTATGCAGACGAGGCGTTGGAGGAGCAGTATACCAAGATTCTCCTGTCCCAGCGGCATTTTGACCAGGGACCGGGGGGCAACAGCCCCTATGGCAAGGGGGATTTGCGGGGCTTCTGTACCTTTGAGCCCCAGGAGAGGCGGGCTTTCAAAGCCACCTATACCTTCGAGTATTTTAAGCTCCTTCAGGACATAAACCATATCCGTATTCTGTCTCCCAGCGAGCCCACAAGGAAGCTGACCCAGCCGGAGCGGGAGCAGTTGATTTCTCTGGCGATGGAGTCCCCCTCTTTGGATTTTGCCAGAGTACGCAAAGCCCTGAACCTGCCGCCGGAGTGCAGCTTTAATGTGGTTCCCTATGAGAGGGATAAGGAGGAGGCGGAGAAAAAGCGGAAGTTTCCCCAGATGCAGAGCTACCATACTCTCCGCAAAGCCCTAAATACGGTGGAGAAAAACTACATCACCCACCTGACCTATGCCCAGCTGGATGAGATTGGCACCATTCTCAGCTTGTATAAGGCAGATGACAAGCGGCAGGAGGGGCTGGAGGCTCTGGGACTGAGCCAGCAGGTGATTGATGCCTTGCTTCCCCTGTCCTTCAGCAAGGCGGGAAACCTGTCCCTCACAGCTATGAAGAAGCTGATTCCTTTCCTGGAGCAAGGGATCAACTACGATGAAGCCTGCCGGGAGGTTTACGGAGACCACCGGCGCATGGCAGGGGGACAGCGTTACCGGTACCTGACCCTGAACAAAGAGCTGTGGGACAGTGGAGCTCTGGACGCCATCACCAATCCGGTGGTGCTCCGGGCCCTGTCCCAGACTACCAAGGTGCTCAACGCCATCATCCGCCGGTACGGACCGCCTCAGCGTATCTGCATCGAGCTGGCCCGGGAGATGAGCAATAACTTTGACCAGCGGAACAAAATTCAAAAGCGAAACGAAGAGAATCGTGCCAAAAATGAGAAGCTGATGGAGCAAATCCAAAAGCTGAAGAATGCCCGTCCTACAGGCCAGGATTTGGTGAAATTCCGCCTGTATCAGGAGCAGGACGGTATGTGCCTGTATTCCGGCACCCAGCTGGATATGGAGCGGCTGTTTGAGCCGGGATATGTGGATGTGGACCACATAATTCCCTATAGCATTTCCTTTGATGACAGCAACCGCAACAAGGTTCTGGTGCTGGCCAAGGAGAACCGGCAGAAGGGGAACCGGATTCCCATGGAATACCTGGCCTCCGACCCGGAGCGCCGGGAGCGGTATATCACCCTGGTGGAGCGGTATGTCCGGGACTATCGGAAGCGGCAGAAGCTTCTGAAGGAAAAGCTGACCCCCGAGGACTGCCAGGGCTTCAAGGAGCGGAACCTGGTGGATACCCAGTACATTACCCGCACCATTTATAACCTGCTGAAGGATTACCTGGAGTTTTCCCCCTCTGCCTCCAAAACCCCTGTCCGGGCGGTAAACGGCGCAGTCACCAGTCATATGAGAAGGATGCTGGGACTTACCAAGCACCGGGAGGATGGGGATTTGCACCACGCCATGGATGCGGCGGTGGTGGCGGTGACCACCCCCGGCATGATTCAGAAAATTTCCCGCTATGCGAAGCGTCGGGAGCTGGGGCAGAAGGTTGTAGGCAAGTATGTGGACCCGGAGACCGGGGAGCTTCTTTCCCAGGCAGACTTTGACAAAAAATATGCCCCGGAATTTCCGGAGCCCTATGACGGTTTCCGGCAGGAGCTTCTGGCCCGGCTCTCTCCGGACCCGGATACCCGGATTCGGGAACTCCACCTGCCCCACTATGATGACGGAGGGGAAATCCGCCCTGTGTTTGTGTCCCAGATGCCCCGCCGGAAGGTCACCGGCCCCGCCCATGCCCAGACCATCCGCAGCGGAAAGAAACCGGGGTATGCTTTGTCCAAAAAGGCTTTGACGGAGCTGAAGCTGGACAAGAATGGGGAGATTGCCGGATACTATAACCCCAAAGACGATGTGCTTCTCTATAACGCCCTGAAAGCCCGGCTTCAGGCTTACAACGGCGATGCCCAGAAAGCCTTCGCCCAGCCCTTCCACAAGCCTAAAAAGGACGGCACCGACGGCCCGGTGGTAAACAAGGTGAAAATCCTGGAAAAATCCAGCCTCAATGTCTCCGCCTGCGGCGGCATTGCGGATAACGGCGGCATGGTGCGTATCGATGTATACCGGGTGCCGGAGGATGGATACTATTTTGTACCAGTTTACACAGCGGATGTGGTGAAAGGGGTACTCCCCACCAAGGCGGTTGTGGCCTTGAAAGGCTATGACTTTTGGAAGCCCATGGAGGCACAGCACTTCCTCTTCTCCCTGTATCCCGGGGATTTGGTGAGGGTGGTTGCCAAAAAGCCCATCAATATGAAGCTGAAAAACAAAAATGCCAAGGGCGAGCTGGAGCTTCTCCGGAAGGAATGGCTGGGGTATTATGTTGGCGCAAATATTTTCACTGCATCTATTGCCATTTCCACACATGACCGGAAATATGTAAGGGATGGTATAGGAGTAAAAACCCTGCTGTTGTTGGAAAAATACCAGGTAGATCCCCTGGGCAGCTATCAAAAGGTACATCTGCCGGAGAAGCGGCAGGATTTTTGAAGGGGGGCGGCCACCATGGAATTTCGCTCCGTGTTCATTGCCAATCCTGCCCAGCTCTCCGTCCGCCGGGGGCAGCTGGTGATTCGCCAGGAGGGGGAGTACACCCTGCCTATGGAGGACCTGTCCGCTCTGGTGCTGGAGTCCCGGGCGGTCTCCCTCTCCGCCGCTGCCCTTCAGGAGCTGGCAGACCAGGGGGTTACGGTGTACCTGTGCGATGAGACCCATATGCCTGCCGCCCTGGTGCTACCCATGAACCGCCACAGCCGCCAGCGGAAGCTCCTGCAGGACCAGATAGACCTGTCCAAGCCCACCCAGAAGCGGCTGTGGCAGGGGGGGGTCACTGCCAAAATCGCCAACCAGGCCCGGTGTCTGAAGCTGCTGGGCCGCCGGGAGGGGGCGGATCTGGCCTTTGTGGCGACCCAGGTTCGCTCCGGGGACCCGGACAACCTGGAGGCGGCGGCAGCTGCCGCCTATTTCCCGGCCCTCTTCGGCCCGGGCTTTACCCGGGGAGAGGAGTGTCTTGCCAACGCCGCCCTGAACTATGGCTATGCCATTCTCCGGGGGGCGGTGGCCCGGAACCTGGTGATTCACGGCCTGGAGCCTTGCCTGGGTATTTTCCACCGCAGCCAGTTAAACCAGTTTAACCTGGCAGATGACCTGATGGAGCCCTACCGCCCCCTGGTTGACCTGTATGTCGCCTCCTACCTTTCGGACTGGGAGGGAGAAACCCTCACCCCCAGGGTTAAGCAGCAGCTAGTCCAGCTGATGAACTACCTGGTGGAGCAGGATGGGCGGCGTTACCGGGCCATCTCCGCCATTGGCCGCATGGCGGAGAGCTTCAGCCGGATTGTCCAGGGGGAGAAGGAGAGCCTGGAGCTGCCGGCCCTTCTTCCCCTCCAGCCCCATACCTATGAGTAGGCTTATGCGGATTCTGGTGTTTTTCGACCTCCCGGTGAAAACCAGGGACCAGCGGCGGGCGGCCACCCGCTTCCGGAATTTTCTCCTGGGAGACGGCTATCACATGGTTCAATACTCCGTCTATGCCCGGGTGTGCAGCGGCATGGATGCGGTGGCGGTGCACAAAAACCGCCTGGCGCTGGCGGTCCCCCGCCGGGGAGCGGTGCGGGTGCTGGTGATTACGGAGAAGCAGTACACCCACCTGGATATCCTCCTGGGGGAGCCTACCCCCTATGACGCCCCCCAGCAGGACAAAGACCTGATGGTTTTTTGAAAAAAACTCCTCTTCTCAGGTAAAACCCCTATGAAAAAAGAGAAACCCTGAAGCCTCTGTTTATCAGAAGCTTCAAGGTTTCTCCCTTTTTCTGCTTTTCTTCGGAAGTATACCCGTTGAAAAGTTGGCTTTTTGGCAGTTTCCTAAAGTCTAAATTATACCACAACAAGAAACATTAGGGAACTACAACGAGCAACAGTGCGCATAGGCTGGGTCGGGCATTATACCACAACAAGAAACATTAGGGAACTACAACTTATATCTTCGGTTGTCTCTTTCATTATAGAAATTATACCACAACAAGAAACATTAGGGAACTACAACCTGCTGTAACTCTTATTTTCACTATTGTGGATTATACCACAACAAGAAACATTAGGGAACTACAACTCGACTTGCTTTACCGGCTTTTTCGTCACTATTATACCACAACAAGAAACATTAGGGAACTACAACTTTCTTGAGGGCGGTCGTTCTCTTCCATCCATTATACCACAACAAGAAACATTAGGGAACTACAACTTGCTTCCCATGCTCTATCAGAGCCACCGTATTATACCACAACAAGAAACATTAGGGAACTACAACCAAACCGCCTGCTCATTGGTGTCCACACCGATTATACCACAACAAGAAACATTAGGGAACTACAACAGAAAAGTCGATTACCCGCCGCTCCCGTTCAATTATACCACAACAAGAAACATTAGGGAACTACAACCCTGAAGTACCTGGTTCTGCTGTTCCTTATATTATACCACAACAAGAAACATTAGGGAACTACAACTGAAAATGACTGGTTAAACCATAATGGCCGATTATACCACAACAAGAAACATTAGGGAAATACAACTCCTGCGTAGATATTGTTAGGCTGGCTGCTATTATACCACAACAAGAACCATCAGGAAATCCTTTTTTTCGCTTGGTCACAAATTATCTACATTTTTCTGCTACCATACCCTCATAAAGGAGCGTGATTCCATGAGATATGCAGTTGTGTTTGCCAGCATGACGGGAAATACCCGGCTTTTGGCGGAACGAATGAAAGAAATGCTGCCCCGGGAGCAGCTGATCTACTGGGGAGAACCGGCGGAGCCGGCCCGGGAGGCGGATGTTTTGTTCGTTGGCTCCTGGACGGATAAGGGGACCTGCTGTCCGGCCATCGGAGATTTTCTTCGGAGCCTGGAAAATAAAAAGGTGTTCCTCTTCGGCACCGCCGGATTTGGGGGAGCCCAGGCTTATTTTGACCAGATTGCTGGACGGATGGGGGAGAACCTGGGGGAAAGCAATACCCTTCTGGGCCATTTCCTGTGCCAGGGGAAAATGCCCCAAAGTGTCCGGGCCCGGTATGAGGCCATGGAGCAAAACGAGAGAACCAAAGCCATGCTTCAAAACTTCGATGCCGCCCTGTCCCATCCGGATGAGGCGGATTTGCAGGCCCTGGAACAGGCGGTTTCCCGGTGCCTCACCCAGCTTTGACACCTTCCCCCGGGGCTTACGCTCCGGGGGAACTTTGTCGTTCAGGTGCAGACCAAGGAATTGACTTTCCATGAAATTTGTGATAAAATGACAAAAATTCGTTGCAGTGCATAGGGAGCTATGCCGGGAATACGGTGCAAATCCGTAACAGTCACGCTGCTGTAAGGCGGACGAAAGCCAGATTGCCACTGGGAAACCCCTGGGAAGGCAGGCAAGTAGGAGGAAGCCAAGTCAGAATACCGACTGCAACGCCAGATGGACAAAATCCTTTCGGCGAAAAAGGATATCTGACCAAAAGAACCCTGTGTGGGGATAGTATATCTTTGCCTTTTTTGCCTTTGTAGATTTTTTATCTATAAAGGCTTTTTATTTTGCTTGCAGGTGGTGAAAGCCGTGAAAATACTGGTAACCGGAGGCTCTGCCAGCGGAAAGTCCGCTGTGGCGGAGGAGCTTTGTGTAAAGCTGGGAAAGCAAACGGCTTATATTGCCACCATGCAGCCCTTTGGAAAGGATGCCGCCTACCGGATAGACCGGCACCGGAAGCTCCGGGCAGGGAAGGGCTTTCTCACGGTGGAGCAGTACACGGATATTTCCAAGGCGGCGAACAAGCTGGGGAGTCAGGCGGACACCCTGCTGATTGAATGTCTGTCCAACCTCTGCGCCAACGAGATTTTCTCCCCGGAGGGAGCGGGGCAGGAGGCGGAGCACCGGATCGCCCAGGGGATTGCGGCTTTGGGGGAACGGTATGAAAATGTGATTGTGGTGACCAACGAAATTTTCTCCGACGGAATCGCCTACCCCCGGGAGACGATGGAGTACTTCCAAACCCTGGGCAGGCTCAATGCCCGGCTGGCCCGGTGGGCAGACGGCGTGGTGGAGGTGTTCTGCGGAATTCCTCTGTACCGGAAAGACCCGGAGAACCGGGTGAAAGGATGTATGGAAACATGAAAAAAATCCTCAGCAGCTTTGCCATTTGCTTTTCTACCTATTCCCGGATTCCCATGCCCCACGTATCCTGGGAAGCCTCCAATATGGGCTATATTTTCACCTTTTTCCCTCTGGTGGGGCTGGTAGTTGGAGCAGTGCAGCTGCTCTGGCTTTGGTTTGCTCAGAACTTTGCCATCAACACCCTTTTGTACGCCGTGGCAGCCACGGTGATTCCCATTCTCATTACCGGAGGCATCCACTTAGACGGCTACATGGATACCTGCGACGCCCTCTTTTCCTACGGCGACCGGGAAAAGAAGCTGCAAATTATGAAAGACCCCAACGCCGGTGCCTTTGCGGTAATCTACTGCGGCGTGTACCTGCTTCTGACGGTGGGGCTGTTTTCCCAGCTGTACGGCGCTGCCGATTGGAAAACCATGGCATTTCTGGGACTGGGGTATCTTCTCAGCCGGAGCATCAGCGGCTCCTTTGTGGTGCGGATGACCTGTGCCAAAAATTCCGGCCTTGCTTATCTGTTTCATAACGGCGCCGACCGGAAATTCTCCCAGGCAGCCCTGACGGTGTGGGCGCTCCTGCTTCTTGCAGCCCTGTTCCTTTTGTGCTGGCAGCGGGCGCTTTTGACTCTGGTGCTGCTGGCCCTGTGGATTTTTTGGTTTGCCCACATGGCCAGGAAGCAGTTCGGAGGCATTACCGGGGATCTGGCAGGCTTTGCCCTGGAAATTTCCGAGCTTCTCATTCTGCTTGCCACGGTAATTTTGTAAAAAGAGGGGAAAGACTTTGACCATACTGATTGTTGGCGGTGCCTGCCAGGGAAAACGAGAATATGCCCAAAAAGCCTTTGGCCTGAATGAAAGGGAAATCCTGCCCTGGAATGAAGAGCGGGAAGAAGCTTCCTGCATTGCAGACCTGCACCTGCGGGTTCGTGCCTGTCTGGAGAAGGGACTGACCCAGCAGGAGGTTCTGGAGAAGCTGCTGCCTTTTTGCCGGGGAAAAATCGTCCTTTGTGATGATATTTTCTGCGGCGTGGTGCCCCTGGATGCGCTGGAGCGGCAGTGGCGGGAGGTCACCGGACGGCTTTTGTGCAGGCTTGCTCAGGAGGCGGATTCGGTCATTCGGATGCAGTGCGGTCTGCCCCAGGCAATCAAGGGGGAACTGCCATGAAGAAAATTCTTTTGATTCGCCACGGGAAAACCCAGGGCAATCTGGAGCGGCGATACATCGGAAGAACCGACGAGCCTCTGTGTGAGGCTGGTCGGGCTGCCCTGGAAGGACGTTCCTATCCTGCCTGTGATATCCTCCTTTCCAGCCCCATGGTGCGGTGCCTGGAAACCGGAGAGATTCTCTATCCCGGAAAACAGCCGGAGATTGTCCCGGATTTGCGGGAGTGCGACTTTGGCCGCTTCGAGGGAAAGACCTATGCGGAGCTTTGCACCGACCCGGACTATCAGCGGTTTTTGGACAGTAACGGCACCGGTGAGATTCCCCAAGGAGAATCTGCTGCCCGGTTCCGGGAGCGGTGCCTCCAGGGCTTCCGGCAGGTGCTGGAGATTCTGGACAAGTCCCAATGGCAGACCGCAGCGGTAATTTGCCACGGCGGCACCATCATGTCGGTGCTGGATGCCTATGACCCGGAGCACCTGGGCTTTTACCAGTACCAGGTGGAAAACGGCGGCGGCTACCTGGGATATTATGAGGAAGAGAATCACCGCTTTTCCCAGTGGGAAAAGCTTTCCGGAAAGAGAGAAGCAACATGACAATGGCAGTAATTTTGGCGGCGGCCTTTCTAATGGACGCTGTTTTTGGCGACCCTTACTGGATTCCCCATCCCATCTGCCTCATTGGAAAGCTGATTTCCCGGGGGGAGAAGCTGCTGCGAAAGCTCTCCTGTAAAACCCAAAGAAGCCAGTTCTGGTGCGGCGCCCTGCTGACGGTTTGCTGCGTGGTTGTGTGCTTTTTGGTACCCTTTGGAATTTTGTGGCTCCTGGGGAAGATTCATTGGGGCCTGGCGTTGGCGGCAGAAATCTGGTTTTGCTTTCAGATTTTTGCAGCCCACTCCCTGAAAAAAGAGAGCATGAAGGTGATGTACCCCCTGGAAAAAGGGGATTTGCCCCAGGCCAGAAAGTACCTTTCTTACATCGTAGGCCGGGACACCCAGGCCTTGTCCCAGGAAGGGGTTGCCAAAGGCGCCGTGGAAACTGTGGCGGAAAATACCACCGATGGGGTGATTGCACCCCTGCTTTATATGGCCATCGGCGGGGCACCCCTGGCCTTTGCCTATAAGGCGGTGAACACCCTGGATTCCATGATTGGCTATAAAAATGACAAATACCTGTACTTTGGCCGTTTCGCCGCAAAGAACGACGATGTGTGGAACTATATCCCCGCCCGACTCACCGCTGGGCTCATGATTCTTTCCGCATTCTTGCTGGGCTATGACGGAAAAGGAGCCATCCGGATTTACCGCCGGGACCGGAGAAAGCACGCCAGCCCCAACAGCGCCCAGACGGAAAGCGTGTGCGCCGGGGCCCTGGGCCTGCAGCTGGCAGGGGACGCCTCCTATTTTGGGAAGGTTCATCATAAGCCCACCATCGGCGACCCGGTTCGCCCCATCGAACCCCGGGACATTGCCCGGGCCAACCGGCTGATGTACGCCACCTCTGTCCTGGGGGTAATCCTGGCGGTGGTTGTCCACCTGGCTTTGTGGTATTTTCTTTTCCGGTAAAAAAGGAGAAAACAGATGATTTATGAGCATGGAGGGGATATTTATTCCCACCTGGAAAAAGGCATGAAAATGCTGGATTTTTCCGCCAATATTAACCCTCTGGGGCTGCCTCCCCAGGTGTCCGCCGCCCTGGCTTCTGCCCTGGCAGCGGCCACGGTGTACCCGGACCCCTATTGCCGGGCCCTGTGCCGGAGCATCGGGGAATTTTACGGGGTCTCCCCGGAGAAAGTGGTCTGCGGCAACGGCGCAGCGGACCTGATTGACCGGATTGCCTATGGGCTGAAGCCCAAGACCGCCCTGGTCACCGCCCCTACCTTTTCCGAGTACGAAAAGTCCGTAACCCGGGCAGGAGGCGTGGTTTTCCGCCATATTCTGAAAGAAAACCAGGGCTTTGAAATCGGGGAAGATATCCTGGAAGCCATCCGGGAAAAAAAGCCCCAAATGGTGTTTCTCTGCAACCCCAACAACCCTACGGGCCTTCTGACGGAAAAGCCGCAGCTTCTGGAAATTGCCCGGCTGTGCCAGGATTTGGGCACCACTCTGGTGGTGGACGAGTGCTTTTTGGACTTTACCGGGAAGGAAAGCCAGTATTCCCTGATGGACAGCCTGGAGGACTTTCCCAACCTGATTATCCTGAAGGCCTTTACCAAGTTTTTCGCCATGCCGGGAATCCGCCTGGGCTATCTGCTTACCGTCAATCCCCACTTCCGGGAGGCGGTCTGGGCAGCCGGGCAGCCATGGAGCGTCTCCGGCATCGCCCAGACCTGCGGCATTGCCGCCTTGAAGGATTCGGCGTACATACAAAAAACCCTGGAGGAAATCCCCAGACTGCGGCAGGAGCTGGTGAAAGCCCTGACACCCCTGCCCATTACCCTATACCCGGGCACGGCGAACTTCCTCCTGTTCCGTTCGGACTATCCTGCTTTGGACAAAAAAATCCAGGAAAAGGGAATCCTGATTCGCAACTGCGGCAACTATCCGGGACTGGGGGAGGGATTTTACCGGGTGGCGGTCAAATCCCAGGAGGATAACCAAAAACTGTCAGAGGCCCTGATCCAGGTGCTTCTGTAAATAAAAAAGGGGAGTATGGAATGATGTTGGACTGGGAGAAAATCAAAGAAGAACTCACCGGCCTGGATGAGCAGGCCATGGAGGCAGCCCGTGAGCGGCAGCTGCAGCTGCTGAAGCCCGCAGGAAGCCTGGGACTTCTGGAGGATATGAGCATCCAGATGGCAGGCATTACCGGAAAGGTGAAAAACCGCCTCCATAAGAAAATTCTGTTTCTGTTCGGTGCGGACAACGGGGTCTATGCCGAGGGAATTGCCGCCTCTCCCCAGGAGCTGACCCATACCCTCATGGACTTTTACGCCCGGGGCATTCAGTGCGGCATCAACGTGATTTGCCAGGCCAACGGCGTGGAGCTGAGACTGGTGGACATGGGCATCAAGGGCGAATTCCACAGCCCCAACATTGACGACCACAAGCTTATGTGGGGCACGGACAATTTTGCCAAGGGTCTGGCCATGCCCCGGGATACGGTGTTTAAGGCCATGGAAGTGGGTTTCTCCTACGCCCGGTATGCCAAGGAAAACGGGTATGACATCCTGGGCAACGGAGAAGTAGGCATGGGCAATACCACCACGGCGGCAGCCTGTATCATGGCCTGCCTGGGCATTCAGGACCCGGAACAGGCAGTGGGCCGGGGCGCCGGACTGACGGACGAGGCCTTTGTCCACAAAAAGGAGGTTATTGCCAAGGCCGTGGAAATGCACAAGCCCGATGCCTCTGACCCGGTGGACATTCTCAGCAAGGTAGGCGGACTGGATTTGGCAGCCATGACCGGTCTTTACATCGGTGCCGCCTATTACCGCCTTCCCATTGTGGTGGACGGGGTGATTTCCATTGCCGGAGCGCTCCTTGCCAGCCGGTTCTCTCCCATTACCAGCCAATACCTCTTTGGCTCCCATGTATCCAAGGAGCCGGGCTACGTGCTGGCAGCCCAGGCGCTGAACCTCAAGCCCATGCTCATGCTGGGTATGCGGCTGGGAGAGGGCAGCGGCTGCCCGGTGGCCATGACGGTGATGGATACCGCCATGAGCGTTATGTGCGATATGAACACCTTTGGAGAAGAAAAGGTGGACCAGGAATACCGAAAAGACATTAAAGCAGACTGAGTAAGGAAGGAAATCGGAAGATTTATGAAGAAAGCTCTGTTGGTATTGAGCTTCGGCACCAGTGTGCCGGCGGCTCGCAAAAGCATTTTTGCGGTGGAAGAAGCCCTGAAGGCAGTCTCAGACCGGGACTTTTTCCGGGCCTTTACCAGCCCCACCATCCGCAGAATCCTGGCCCGGAAGGGTGAAACGGTCTGGAGCCTGCCGGAAGCTTTGGAGGCTTTGGAGGAAATGGGCTATGCCGATGTGGCTATCCAGCCTACCCATCTTCTCTACGGCTATGAATACGACAATATCCGGGAAACCGTAACCCAGTGGAACGGTCGTTTTCCGGTGCTGCGTCTGGGTCAGCCTCTGCTGGCAACCCAGGAGGATTTGTTCTGTTTGGCGGACTGTGTGACAAAGGCCTACGCCCCGGAAGAAGGGGTGCTGGTTCTTATGGGCCACGGCACCGCCCACTTTGCCAATATGGTGTACCCTGCCTTCCAGACGGTGCTTCGCAGCCGGGACCATGAAAATGTGCTGGTAGGCACGGTGGAAGGCTGGCCGGATTTTGATGAGGTGCAGGCCGGGCTTCAGGCTATGGGCAAAAAGCAGGTGCTGCTGGCACCCCTGATGCTGGTAGCGGGAGATCACGCCCTGAACGACATGGCAGGAGAGGACGGCTGGAAGGGTCAGCTGGAGCAATCGGGTTTCCAGGTGTCTTGTATCATGGAGGGCCTGGGCATGCTGGAGCCTATACAGCAGATGTACGCTGCCAAGTGCAAGACCCTTTTGGAGAACGAACATGGCCTTTGAGCATTACATTCAGTCGGGAGGTAAGCGGCTGCGGTGCGGCTATACCACCGGCACCTGTGCAGCCCTGGCAGCAGCTGCTGCCACCCAGTTGCTGCTGACCAAAGAGCCTCCAAAAACCATGGGCCTTATGACCCCCAAGGGAATTTTCGTAGAGGTGGAAATATCTCAAAGTTCCCTGGAAGAGGGGAAAGCCACCTGCGGCGTTGTGAAGGACGCCGGAGACGACGTGGACGTCACCCAGGGGCTGCTGATTTGTGCCCAGGTGGAATACTCTGAGGCACCGGGCATCACCATTGACGGCGGCCTGGGGGTGGGCAGAGTGACAAAGCCCGGCCTTGACCAGCCGGTGGGCGCGGCGGCTATCAACCATGTACCCCGGCAGATGATTGCCTCCGCCGTGGAGAAGGTGCAAAAAACCTTCGGGGATTCCCGGGGGCTGGCAGTGACCATTTTTGTCCCCGAGGGGGAGAAAATCGCTCAAAAGACATTCAACCCTTATATGGGCATTGTGGGAGGCATTTCCATCCTGGGAACCTCCGGCATTGTAGAGCCCATGAGCATTCAGGCTTTGATTGATACCCTGGAGCTGGAAATCCGCCAGGCGGCGGCTTTGGGAGCAAAGGATTTGATTCTGACCCCGGGCAACTATGGAAAGGATTTTCTGGCAGAGCATGGCCTGGAAGGGGGAAAGATCCCCATTGTGAAGTATTCCAATTTCCTGGGAGAGGCGCTGGACGCCGCTGCTGCCAATGGCTTTTCCCGGGTGCTGCTGGTGGGCCATTTGGGAAAGCTGGTGAAGCTGGCAGGAGGCATTATGAACACCCACAGCCGGTATGCCGACTGCCGGGGAGAGATTTTCTGTGCCCATGCCGCCATCGCCGGGGCCAGCCAAAAGACCTGCCAGGCCCTCATGGACTGCGCCACCTCGGATGCAGCTCTGGAGATTTTGCAAAGAGAAGGCCTTATACAGCCGGTGCTGGAGAGCCTTTTGAAGCATATTACCCTGCACCTGCACCGGCGGGTAGCCGGAGCCTATCAGGTAGGCGGGGTGCTGTATTCCAATCAATACGGCTATTTAGGAGAAACTGAAGAAGCAAAGGAGATTCTATACATATGGACGGGAAAAAAGGAATTTTTTACGGCGTAGGCATCGGCCCCGGGGACCCGGAGCTTATAACCTTAAAAGCCAAGCGGGTTCTGGAAAGCTGCCCGGTGATTGCCACGCCCCAGACCTCCGGCGGGAAAACCCTGGCTCTGGACATTGCCTCCCAGGCGGTGAACCTGGAAGGAAAGACCATTGTGCCTCTGTTTTTCACCATGGCAAGAGATAAAGAAAAGCAGCACGCAGCCCACTGCCAGGCGGCGGAGGAGATTGAAAAATATCTTGCCCAGGGCCTGGATGTGGCTATGCTGAACCTGGGAGATGTGTCCATTTTCGCCACTTACAGCTACCTGATGGAGATTCTCCAGGGCAAGGGGTATGAAACGGCCATGATTCCCGGAATCACCAGCTTCTGTGCCATTGCCGCCCGGCTTTCCATCAGCCTTACCACCATGAACCAGCCCCTGCACATTGTTCCTGCAGGCGGCACAGATCTGGAGGAAGCTTTGGCCATGCCCGGCACCAAAGTGCTGATGAAGGCGGGAAGCCAGATGGAGGAGGTGCTGGATACTCTGGATAAGCACAACCTGCTGTCTCACAGCGCCCTGGTCTCCAGCTGCGGACTGCCGGAGGAAGCGGTGTATCCCGACCTGTCTCAGAACGCCCCGGAGGGCAATACCGGCTATTTTGCCACCATTATCGTGAAAGAAGGAGAATGACATGGTACATTTTGTAGGCGCAGGCCCCGGAGCTCCCGATCTTATTACCTTGCGGGGCGCAGAGCTTCTGAAAACGGCGGACGTGGTGATTTACGCCGGCAGCCTGGTAAACCCGGCCCTTCTGGGAATGTGCAAGGAAGGCTGCTCCATTTATAACAGCGCAGAAATGACCCTGGAACAGGTGATTGCCGTCATGGAGGCAGCGGAAGGAGAGGGCAAGACCACCCTTCGGCTCCACACCGGTGACCCCTGCCTCTACGGTGCTATCCGGGAGCAGATGGACGAGCTAGACAGACTGGGCATCTCCTATGACGATACCCCCGGTGTATCCAGCTTCTGCGGCGCAGCAGCTGCGGCCCATGCGGAGTACACCCTGCCGGAAGTCAGCCAGAGCGTGATTATCACCCGGATGGCTGGACGCACTCCGGTACCCGAGCGGGAGGGCATCGCCTCCCTGGCTGCCCACGGAGCTACCATGGTGGTGTTCCTGTCCGCCGGTATGCTGGATGGCCTCCAGGCGGAGCTTCTGAAAGGGGCTTATACGGAGAATACCCCGGCAGCACTGGTATATAAGGCCACCTGGCCGGAGGAGAAGGTGGTGCGCTGCCCCCTGGGCCAGCTGGCAGAGACTGGCAGAACCCACGGCATCCGCAAAACTGCCCTGGTGCTGGTGGGGGATTTTCTGGGGGAAAGATATGAGCGGAGCAAGCTCTATGACCCCACCTTCACCACCGAATTTCGGGAGGCAACCAAATGAACATCCGGCTGATTGCCTTCACAGACCGGGGCTTCCTGCTGGCCCAAAGGCTGGCAGAGGCGCTGCCCGGGGAGGCAGAGCGGTGCGGACAGCCCCACAGCCTTCAGTCCTGGACGGAAGCGGCCTTCCCCAATGCCCAGGCCCTGATTTTTGTAGGGGCCGCCGGGATTGCGGTGCGGGCCATCGCCCCCTATGTGAAGAGCAAGGCGCAGGACCCGGCGGTGGTGGTAGTGGACGAGAAAGGCCAGTTTGCCATCCCCATTTTAAGCGGCCACTTAGGTGGCGCCAATGACCTGGCAAGAAAGATTGCCGGCCTCATTGGGGCCTGCCCGGTGATTACCACCGCAACGGATGTAAACCGGGTGTTTGCGGTGGATGAGTGGGCAAAACGGCAAAACTGCCATGTGGCCAACCCGGAGTGCATCAAGCTGGTATCCGGCAAGCTTCTGTCGGGAAAGGAAGTCACCGTCCGCTGCCCCTGGAAAATTCAGGGTACGCCTCCTGAGCCGGTGCAGCCGGGAGAAGAAATGCCGGACGTGAATGTGGATATTTACAAAACTTCTCAGGACGGCTTGTGCCTGGTTCCCAGGATTGCGGTGCTGGGGGTGGGCTGTAAAAAAGGCACCACCTGTGAAGCATTGGAAAGAGCCTACCAAAGGCTTCTGGAGAAGTACGGTTTGTTTTCTCAGGCGGTGTGCCGGATTTGCAGCATCGACCTGAAAAAGGAGGAGCCGGGGCTTCTGGCTTTTGCCCAGGCCCATGGCTGGCAGTTGGAAACTTATTCCGCCCAGGAGCTGGCAGCGGTGCCGGGAGAATTTTCCGCCTCCGGCTTCGTAAAAAGCGTCACCGGGGTGGACAATGTGTGTGAGCGCAGCGCCCTTCTGGGAAGCGGCGGAACCCTTATCATCAAGAAAAATGCAGGGGATGGGATTACCATGGCGGTGGCTGTGGAGCCCTATGCCCCGGATTGGAGTTACAATGAATAAGCTGTATCTGGTTGGAATCGGCCCCGGCGGGGAGGCCTTTATGACCGCCCAGGCAAGAGCTGCCATGGAAAAGGCGGACGTGCTGTGCGGCTATACCGTGTATGTAGATTTGGTCAAGGGCCTCTACCCGGAAAAAGAGGTGTTTACCACCCCCATGAAGCGGGAGATTGAGCGCTGCCGGAAGGCTCTGGAGATTGCCCAGGAGGGCAAGACCGTTGCCATGGTGTGCAGCGGCGATGCCGGAGTCTACGGCATGGCTGGCCCCATCCTGGAGCTGCTGGGAGCGTATCCCAATGTGGATGTGGAAGTGGTGCCGGGCGTTACCTCTGCCACCTCCGGCGCAGCGGTGCTGGGAGCACCCCTCATGCACGATTTTTGCGTGATTTCCCTTTCTGACCTGCTGACCCCCATGGAAAAGATTGAAAAGCGGCTGGAGTGTGCAGCGGTTGGAGACTTTGTCACCTGCATTTATAACCCCTCCTCCAAAAAGCGCAGCACCTACCTGGAAAAGGCCTGTAATATTTTCCTGGATGCGGGAAGAAGCCCGGAAACCGTCTGCGGCTGGGTGAAGAACATCGGCCGGGAGGGGCAGGAATCCAAGGTGCTGACCCTGAAGGAGCTGGCAAAGGAGCAGGTGGATATGTTTACCACCGTGTTTATCGGCTCCTCTGCCACCAAGAAACTGGGGGACAAAATGGTCACCCCGAGAGGATATGAGGCCAAGTGAAGCACATCGTCATTTTCGGCGGCACCACAGAAGGCCGGGAGCTGGCGGAAGCCCTGGCGGGGAAGCCCCTTTCCCTTACGGTCTGCGTGGCTACGGAGTACGGCAGGGAAGAGCAGGGGGAGCTCCCGGGTGTGGAGGTACATAGCGGACGGCTGGATGCTGCCGCAATGACAGTCCTTCTGAAAGGCACCGACCTGTGTGTGGACGCCACCCACCCCTATGCCAAAGAGGTAAGCAAAAACATCCGCTCAGCCTGCGCCAGTTCCGGCACCCCCTACCGCCGCCTGCTGCGAAAAGCAAGCCTGTTGCCTGATTCTGCTGTGATGGTGGATTCAGCCAAAGCTGCGGCGGAATATCTGAAAGACAAGCCGGGAAATGTGCTGCTGACCACCGGCTCCAAGGAACTGGCATCCTATGAAGGCCTGGAGCGGCAGCGGCTTTTCCCCCGGGTGCTGCCTTTGCTGGATAGCTTACAGCTGTGTGAGGCGGCGGAGATTCCCCATAAGAATATTCTGGCCCTCCAAGGCCCCTTTTCCCGGGAGCTGAACGAGGCAATCATCCGTCAGTACGGAATTTGCTGGCTTGTGACCAAGGACGGCGGCGCCGCAGGCGGCTTTGCCGAAAAGGTAGAGGCAGCGGAAAACACCGGTGCCCGGCTGGTGGTGATTGCAAGACCGGAGGAGACGGGGCAGAATTTTGAAACGGTGCTTCGGGAATGTGAGGATTTACTATGGAAGTAATTTTGGCTGCCTTAGGAGGCGGCACCCCCAATACACTGACTGCTGAGTGCCTGGCAGCGCTCCAAAGCGCCGGGAAGGTGATCGGAGCCCGGCGGCTTCTGGAGAACCTTCCGGAGGGTATTACCCGGGAGCGTATCCCGGCGGTGAAGCCCCAGGAGATTCTGGAAGCTATTTCCGGGGCAGAATCCACCTGTGTGGTGGTATACAGCGGCGATACGGGCTTTTACTCCGGAACCCGGAGCCTTCTGCCCCTTTTGCAGGAGCGGGGGATTCCCTTCCGGGTGCTTCCGGGAATTTCCAGTGTCCAGCTTCTGTCCGCCCGGCTTCTGCGGCCCTGGCAGGACTGGAATCTGGTGTCCGCCCACGGTACCCACTGCCCTGTGGCGGCGGAGGTTACCAAGGGAAAACCCACCTTCTTCCTGACCGGGGGTAAGGATACAGGGGTGCAGGCTCTGTGTGCCCGGCTGACCCAGGCGGGTCTGGGGGATTTGCCTATTACGGTAGGAGAGCAGCTTTCCTACCCGGAGGAAAAAATCACCCGGGGAACCGCCCGGGAACTGGCAGAGATGTCCTTCCACCCCCTGGCGGTGATGCTGGCAGAGCCCGCACCCACCCAGCCCCGGCGGTGCCCCGGCTACC
>OVXI01000004.1_pt1 | contig 75840 bp, 101 predicted proteins | sample 1732031 | NCBI WGS metagenome assembly OVXI01 (sample SAMEA4545821, study PRJEB24839) | metagenome | biome: chicken; feature: ceca content | place: Italy | collected 2013-05 | reverse complement strand
TTGTGTCCCCAAAACGGGGACATACCCATGTCCCTGAAATGGGGACATATGGGAGACTACGTGCGTTAGCCTCCCTGTGTGGTTAAATTTTACTCTTCTGGTGTATCCCAATCGAGATGACTATGGAGAAACTTCCTCACGTACTCCCTTGCATCCGTTTCTTGTGTGTGGTCATCTGCCCACATTTTAGCCACATTCCCAGCCACTTCGTAGAGTTCCCTCTCAAAATCTGTGAGTCCTGGGAGAATATTTACCAAGAGTTTTTCACTCTCTGATATATTTTGTGGGTCAAGTGTCATGCTGGGATCAATTAATGTTTTCCAACCAGACCCAAAAAATTTCTGTATTTCAAGAGATTTCCTTGTGCAACTTACAAAATATTTTGTGGTATCTTGTCTAAGCGACCCAAAAATAAATTTACCACCGTTCCAACTCTTCCATGATATATCTATGGTACACCCTAGAGACAGGAAGTGAATACCCACTAACATGTCGAAAACTTTTAATTTATTTTGCGTGTTCATCTAAATTTACAGCCCTTCCGAAAGGTGGTACAAATTTATTATTTCCGCGACCACAAATAACCCAAAGAATATCCCATTTGCGTCCCCAATCTTTTTTCTTGTGTCTTAAATCCTCTATATATCCGTCTGTAAAAATAATAACGTCTTTTGCATCAAAAATATTATTTTCAATATACTCAAAAGCTGATGCTGCAAGAGTCCCACCAGTAGAATTTACTTTATAATCAAGCATTTCCTTGATATTCTCATGTGTATAAACTTTAACCTCTCCGACTTTTGTTGACCAGCAGAACAGTGTCACGCGAAAAACTCGGTAAAGCTGGCATAATCCTACAATTTCTCCGAAGATTTTGTCTAAATTTGCCTTCGAAATTGATCCAGATACATCGAAGCCAATAACTATATCTATAGTATTATCGTACTCTCTTCCTGGTAAAACGATATGCTGTTTTTTTCCAATAGCTCCATACTGCCGAAGTGCCTGTGTCATAGATCCAGACCTACGAGATGGCTTCCTGTATGTCAGGTTAGACTTGATCCGAGAAAGCATACGCTGTTTGATTATCTGAAGATAATTTATGTGTGGTTTACGCATTCTTGCAATAACATCACGCACCTCTTTCGGCCCCTCTCCTCCCGCTGCTTCCATTGCTGCTTCGATAAGACCAGATGACCACGACATATTATCATCTTTTTCTGCTTGGCTTGGCACTGGGTGAGGATCTTCATATCCTAGGATATTGCTGTCCTGATCATAATCCCCTATGTGTGTGCCCATAGGTTTGCCAATAGACGGTTGGCCTTTGTTTATGAGACTGTAAATCTCCTCTGCTGTCATGCCGTGGAAATTAAAATCACAATAGCAATAAGCCATAAACCCAAACTCTTTATCTTTGTCAAAGATTGTCTGTTTCCCCATTGGGAAGAAACACATCTGGTTTGAGCGCGGTCCGAGATCTGATACTACCAAATCTGTATTGATATAGTGGTCCGCTGCTGTGTTGTAGGTTTTAGAATCAAATACCTTTCCACGAGATAGATGGTCATTTGTAATATGACGTAGCTCGTGCATAAGAATAACAACAACCTCTTTGGGTGTCTTCTTACGATAAAATACGTTCACATAGTCTTTATAGTCATCTTTTTCTTGTTGTGTCATTGTGGGGTGATTATCCACACGCTCAAAAACCTTTTTCTTCCTTTCTTCAGGCATACCCATAATAAACTCAGGGTTGAAGTAGAGGTTTTTGTGGTCAGTCGCTGCTGTTGGCAACCATTTCCAGTTAGCAACTAAGGGTAGAGAACTTAACAAAGTCCCGTAAAATGGTCTGTACTTTAAAAGAGCTATTCGTGCCGATTGGATAACTTTTACAGCATCCTTCTCTAACTTGGCAATCATTTCATATTCGTCTTTTTGCATAATTATGCTCCATACAAAAATAGGCTATCTTTCGACAGCCTATTATACTTGTTATTTTTTACTTGTAAATAATTCTATGGTATCAAGCGGCATAAAATTATTACCGCCAGTTAATCTGGCTCCCCATACCGGAACTTGTCCTCCAGTTGGTTGGTGTGGGAACATAAATAATACTATAGCCTCTACAGAAGTTATAACGTTTCTGGCATTTTTATAACGAACCCTATCACCAACTTTAAAATTTGGTTTCTTTCCAGATTCAATCATCTGGGCTTCTTGATCGGTAGCTGGCCTTCCAAGAATCTCTTCAAACATATTATTTTACCTCTTTATTACCGACATTCCACCAACTTACAGCAGTAGGCTCACTCAGAGCCTGTGGCCCAGATGTTCCACATTTCTGGCAGTAAATGTAGTGAAATATTGTTTGACCAGAGCGTGATTGTTTAAGCAGAAGTGCATCATTTTTACAAAACGGACACGGTTTTGGTAGAGAATCTTTCATTAAACCACCTTGTTCAGCATAGCTGTAATTTTTGGTAAACTCATTTTCGTATTGATCATGAGTTGTGTTAATGCTGTTTCCATCTTTTCAGAAACAATAATAAAGTTGTCTTTTGCGAACCCAAGATCTAAATCCATAATGAGAATAGGTTTTGGTGTTTTTGTTAACTTCTCCCCTGTTAGAGAACAGGTGTTTCTTGAATATTTAGCCTTAAATTGTGCATAAGTAACGCTAACATTCATACCTGCTTCTGCAAATGTTTTACAGTAGTTTGCGTATGCAAGTGCAATTTCAACATCGTCAGGAAGAGATTTTTCTTTCACCTCTTCAACCTTCTCATCAATAATTACGTTCTCTGTCTCTTTCATATCTGTTTCCGTAGGTATGTATTTAAGTTTTAACTTTTCCAAGTGATCCTTTGACATATTTAACATCATTCCTTGGACGATATCCATGTCGAGTGGATCTACAATCGTTAGAGCTTTCTTTTTGTCTACAAGAAAATCTTTTAACTGGTTTGCTCTCTTACCGACTACACAAACGTTTCCACGAACATACCCTTTTTTGTCATCTATTCGTTCAACAGACGGGTAGAGGGGGTCATTAGGTGTCGCAGAAAAAGGTAGGCCTGTGTAATCACAAACACCTTTCCCAAGTAATCCGTTGCCCATCATAAACCAGTCATCTTCTGTCAGATTGAACTCTATACCTCTCGCTTTGGTATTCCTCTTTTTGAAAAAGAGTCGTGTTTTGAGATACCTTATCTCTTTGGTTGTAAACTCTTCATTCCAGTTCATACAGAATATCTCTGTCGCTTAACTTGTGTTCGTAGTATCTCACAAATTTTCAGTTTGTCAAGTGTTGACTTTGATTTTTTAGTTCTGTACATTCCTCATAACCAATGAAAATATTTTTGGAGTTTGACCATGGCAAAGATACCTGACGAAAACATTTCTTCTTACTTTGATGCCTACCTGTATCACACAAAATCTAATATAATACGTCTTGATTATGGTAAGATATTCCGTGAAGCCCTTATAAGGGAAGTTGAAAGTTGCCGCCATGAACCAAACCCTTTAGTAGAACTCGTAAAACATGCTGTGCTTATGTGTTTTGATACTCGGGATAGGAAATGCTATTGGAAATATTATGTTGAAGCTGACGAGCGTGCTTACATGGCAAGCGTAAACTTAACGCATAAGCTCCCAACATATGATGTTACTTGTGGGCAAATAACAATCTCCTTCCAAGGCTTTAATTATGGCATGTGTTTAGCAGGATCGTTGTCTGCACGAACACAAAAATTCCTGTCTGTTTTGTCCCAATTGGGACATTGGGACGGTAATATGTTTTCCATAGAGGCTTCCTATGTTAGAACAAACCCGGATATTATCCACATCAGGGAGATTAACTCCAGTTGTGGATCCTTTTCTCTGGCAGGTTGTTATGGAATGCTTTACCAAACAAAGATGTATGATTATGCAGGTCATGCTGCAATTAAGATAACCAACACACCAAGCGTAGAGAATAAGAAATCGCACTACTACTTGGTGTGTAATACCCAAGAAGTAATGTATCATCGTGTTGTAGAAAAAGAGCTAAAAGAGCTTATCTTGGGGGAGATCCCTACCCAAGAGGAACGCTTAATGATAGAAATGGCTGGGTACAAAGGAGAATTTTTTCTTGATTCTCTTGTAGATTTTGATAATATCGGTATAAAACCCTTTAACATGGAAGAGGCATATAAATGGCACAATCGAAGTCTGTCCCCAGTAACATGCAAGATTTAAGACCCCATCAGGAGTTGGCTTTAGCTATAAAGTTGGCCTCTGAAAACCATCTTAAGCAGAAAGATCGTGGTGGAATGCCATACATTCTTCACCCATTAAGGGTGATGCATGAACTTGGTAATGATGACTTACAACTCATGGCTATTGGTGTCCTTCACGATATTCTTGAGGACACCAAAGTTACAGCTTACGATTTGGTAATGTTAGGGTTCACCAACAGAGTAAAAGATGCAGTTCTTCTGCTAACAAAGAAACAGAGCCTGACTGAAGAAGAGTACATTGAGGGCATCTGTACTAATTATGATGCGATTCGTGTAAAACTCGCTGATTTAAAAGACAATATGGACGTAAAACGTCTTAAATCCTTATCAGATAAGGATTTGGTAAGGTTAAAGAAATACCATGAAATGCATCTTAAACTTGCTGATGCAAGAAAAAGATTCGAGGGGAAATAATGAATGTTTATCAACCACATCCATTTGATCCAAAGAACAAAGCGGTGATCCACAGAGAATGGGTGGAGAGAAGGAAAACAAACTGCCCTGTTAAAGGTACAGAGGATTACAATAGGTTTTACATAGCAAAGTTTGTTGAGTATACTTTTATTAACAAAAAGGGTAAGAAAGTGCATGTTGCAGAATACCCTTTATGGATAAAATGGGAGGATTAGAATGTATTGTAAACTGATATATACTCACAAAGGATACATCAGGAAGACAGCAGTCCCGTTAGGGTGGGAAGATACCTTTAAAGATGAAGGTGATTATTGGGTAGCATTTGAAACTAAGGTAAAATATCGTAAGGAAGACGGTAGACGAGTGGATAGTGATGATGACTATCTTGATTTAGAATCTCTTAAGGAGCTATAAAATGGCACAGTGGAAACATCGACTTGATTTACGTGATATCTGGAAAGGTAATCCCGTAGAAGGTAAGGTAGAGCCTTGGGCAGATGATAATATTCACCTGTTTGTAGATATGCTTGTAAAAAGAGTAAAACGACTTTTACCAAAGCAGACTGATGAAGAGAATGCTGACTTCGATGGATGGTTATATGATATTCTTGAAGAAATGCAGCATATTCTCACATATGAAGAATACTTGGAAATCTGTAGTAAAGAAGATAACCCCAACCTTATCGTGAGTCCTCTACAGCAGTTCAATCTGGTTTTGGACGAGTTCTACGACTGGTGTGATGAGAACAGAGTTTGGGTGGATAAGTGGTAAAACCTCTTGATTTTTCAGAGAGAGCGGAGTATTTAAAAACCGTTGTTAGAGCGAGGATGACACGACGACAATGGTTTTTAGTTTTTGGTGCAGAAAGAGTGGACAATCTTTCTGCCAAAGACCTTGCATCAAGCATTACAAATCTGTATGCTGATATTGAATCAGCAGATATAGACAGTATCATTGAAAGTTATATTGAGCAGAAGAACGATCTAAGGAACGAGACGAATGTCTAGTAGAAATATTTTTGAAGATCATCGTGTTACACTCCGTGATATTCCAAGCCTCATGAAATTTTGTAAGAAGGCAAACAAAGCACTTATGATGTTTGGTGGTGCTGGGCTTGGTAAGAGTCAAGTCATGAAGCAAGTTGCCAATGAGATGTTTGGTGAACGAGATGATAATCTCGTTGATTTTCGTCTTGCGGATAAAGATCCGACAGACGTAGTAGGTGTACAGATTCCTGTAACAGACGACAATGGAAAAACACGTACAGTCTATGCGCTACCAGATTTCTGGCCAGAAGACCCAGATTGGGAAGGTATTATTTTCCTTGATGAACTTTTACATGCTGATAACTACTTACAGAAAGTAGCTTTCCAGATTGTTTTGGATCATAAAATTGGTAAGTACACCTTTCCAAAAGGTGCAGTTTTTGCAGCGGCAGGGAACCGTCCTGGTGATGGTACGGCAGTGACCATGATGGAAGCTCCTTTGGCTAACCGTTTTATTGTTGTGGAACTTGATTACGATGCCTCTGTGTGGATGCAGGATTATGCGTTGCGTAAAAATGTGCATCCATCAGTAATTGGTTTTATCCAGGCCAATCCCGATAAACTAGAAAACTTCGAGGCCATGTATGAGATTAACAGTCCTGCATATGCCACACCACGAACTTGGGTTACTGCAAGTGATATTCTGTATGCGTATGAGGATGGTGATCTGACTTCCCGTCTTGCAATGGCTGCTTTGCAAGGGTGTATTGGTGGGCCATTAATGAAAGAGTTATGGTATTACCATACTCGCGTTGCTGATATGGTCCCCATTGAGAAAGTAATGGACGGTTCAATTAAGGAACACACTGGCTCTGATAGCTCGGATGTATTGTGGACGCTAGGATCACAAGGTTGCATCTGGCTACGTAAGGCTATGAAGAATACCAACTACACAGATGATCAGATTATTGACTTCTCAGCCAATTTCTTGCAATATCTGTATGATAACTTTGGTAAAGATGATGCTCATTCCAACCGTGATTTTGTATCATCTGTCTTCATGACGTTTATTAATGACAGTTCTACAGGGAAGGGTATTTTGTTAGATGGCCTTCGTGACAGACTGCCAGCAAAGTTACTTAAGAAGTATCCTGTTGTCATGCAGATTATTACTGAATATCACAAGAACTTTGCAAAAGATGTAGATGCAATTTTAAATTAATAGCAGCAGCCTAATGGCTGCTTTTCCCAGGAATACCTGAATGAATGATATGTGGATAAAAACACCAAATGGTGTTAAAGATCTTGATGTTGGTAGATGGCTTGTCGTTTTGGCAGATGGTGAGATCGGTATTTGTGAATCCTATCAAGGATTTAACAGTATTGTTCATGTTATCAATGGGTCTTTCTACTTTGATTGTGAGCCTGTCATTGCTTATATGCCTATGCCATCTGTCAGTAATCTTCTGAAAGAGCATTTTAAAACAGATGCTAATTTTAAGACCGCTGGAGCTAAGGTGATGGATCTTGATGATTGGAATTTCGGTGTCCAAGCGGCGATTTTTAGCCCTGAAGATGGGAATGGATACTGGTGTCCTAACGATAGCTATGAATCTGACGTTTCAGTATGGGATAAAAAACCAGACTGGGCCACACATGTGGTATGGTATAATCGTTGATGGCAAAACATAAATTTAAGAAAGACCAGCTACATGAGAAATGGTGGATTGAAAGATCCGATATGGTTATGGCTGGGTACACCTATAAAAATAAGCGTGTGTTTGTTGTTTGTGCTAAAAATAAAAGCGAGGCATTGGAAAGTATGAATGCCTTCCTTGAAAGGAGTTGTGAATGAAGGTTAAAATGATTTCTGATTTTTCGGATGTTGATGGATATCCAAAAACAGGAGATATTCTTGAAGTAAGAGAAGAAATCTTTAATGGTAGTTTTCTTGAGTGTTACTCTTGCGAATGGAATGGGAAAAGACTGGATATCTATCCATACGAATGCGAAGAGGTATCAGACAATGCTTAAGTATAAAGTTGGTTGCTTAATAGAGGCAGCACTTAAAAGGGATGTTAATGTGATAGCTCATGGTTGTAATACATTTTGCACCATGGGGTCTGGAATTGCTAAAGAAATAAAGAATACATTCCCAAAAATGTATGCTGAAGATTTAAAGACAGAGAAAGGTGATCGAACAAAACTGGGCAGTTATACTTGGGCTGTCATGAACGAAGGTAAGCTGGCGGGTTTTAATCTGTACACACAATACGGCTATAATGGGCGTAGAATGGGTGTGAGGGATCTGAATTATAACGCCCTTTACGATTCTTTAGCAGCAATGCGAGATTGTTTGCAAAGGCACACAGATGGCTTTATGTCTGATTATAAGATCGGGCTGCCAAAAATAGGTGCTGGACTAGCAGGTGGGGATTGGAAAATCATAGAAACTATGATAGAATCTGTTCTCCATGATTGTGATGTGACAATTTATGTCTTAAACGAAGAGGAGATCCCAGATGGCAAAAGAGAACATGCATCCTGATATTGCTTACGATAAAATTGCGGAAGCAATTAAAAGTATTGATCCAAAAATTGTAGATGTGTTAGATCGTAAAGATGCTATGAGCGCAATTTATGACGCTTGCTATGAAGTTCTGTGGCAAGATGGTATGGAAGATATTGACGATGTGGAGGGCCAATGATGGAAAGTAAATCTGTAACAGGCGTATCTAAAGATACTTATGTCTGTGGGAAGAGATACGCTGGTATCCTGTTTGGTGCTGAACCCTATTTCGGTTTTGGTTATACAAAAGATGTGCGTTGTATCTGCGGATACTTAGCAGATGACCTCAAAAAGCGTGGATTTAGTGGTTCTAATATCAGGACTTCTGTTGTCGAAAGTCTGATTATGCACGATGGGGAAATCTATGCTATTACGATGAACAGCGCCTATCGCTTAGGTAGCCTCCAATTACAACATTTTATCTCCAGTCCTGTATGGAGCCAGGAGATCACGAAACTTCTTGCCCAGGCAACTCTTGGTGTGACTTTTATTAATAAGGAAGATAGTAATGCAAGCAACTAAGTACCCAAGCACTAGTCAATTTCGCAATGTTATCCGAGCGGTTAATGACCGCCTGACTTATGATGGTCGTGATGAGAATGGCAATATAAAGCGTAAGGTTGCCTCTCCAGATCAATATCTCATTTCTTATGTAGGAACAGTTAAAATTCACGGGACTAATTGCCGTGTAGTCTTTAATTCTGAAAATGAGGTTGTATACCAGTCCAAAGAATGCGTTTTGTCTTTGGAAAAGGACAATTATGGGTTTATGGCCTTTATGGTTGAAAAAGACCATAAGCTCCTGTTGGAGCAAGTCAAACAGATCTGCGAAGATCGGGGTATTGAATTTAAGTTCCCAGTAGAAATCGCTGGGGAATTTGCAGGGAAAGGTATCCAGAAAGGTGTTGCGGTATCTGAAATCATGCCTTTCTTTACTATTTTCCGTGTGGCAGTAGGAAAAGAGAATGACCATCGAAAATGGTTAGCTTTAGACGATATTCTTGGCATTGGATTACCAGAACAACGTATTTATAATATTTTAACTTTTGGTAAGTGGGAACTGGATATTCCTTTCAACATGCCAGAGACAGTGCAATCAGAAATTGCACAGATTACCGAAGGTGTGGAAAAAGAGTGCCCAGTAGGTAAATATTTTGGCGTATCTGGTGTTGGTGAGGGTGTGGTATGGACACCTAAAGATCGCCACTTGGCACATGTTTCTGCACTTTGGTTTAAAGTGAAAGGGCAGAAACATTCTGTTTCTAAAGTGAAAACCCTAGCTTCTGTTGATCCTGTGAAGCTGCAATCTATCAAAGATTTTGTGGAGTATGCAGTCACTGAGAACCGCTTGCAACAAGGTTTGCAAGAGATTGGATTGGACATCGCATCTCTGGGAGCATTTATCGCATGGGTTAACCGAGATATCAACAAAGAAGAAGCAGATGTACTAGAAGCCAATTCTCTTTCTATGAAAGACGTGGCAAAATTTACAACAAATAAAGCCCGTAGCTGGTACATGGAACAACTTAACGAGGTGTCTTAATGGCTTTAATTGTTTCTACGACACACACAACTGTAGAACGTGGTATGTTAAAGGCAAAGTGTGACACAATTATTTTTGAGAATGAAGAACAGGGCAGAGAGTTTATTGAAGACAATAAAACATTTGTATACTCTGTTCAGAAAGCACATATTGTTAAAGAGAAACAAAACAATGATTACAATTAACGGTAATGCAATTTCTGGAAATTATACCAATGGTAGTATCTCTATCACCACTAAGGGTGATAATGTATATATCAATGGTGATTTAGTCCATACCACAAACGATAAAAACATCACAGTTATTATCAAAGGTGATGCTAAAGAGGTACGTACAACATCAGGTGGTATCAATGTTTATGGAAATGTCTCTAATGGTGTGATCTCGACATCTGGGGATATTAATGTTGAAAAAGATATTTTAGGCAATGTGTCTTCGGTGTCTGGTGATGTTTGCGCAAATACAATCCATGGTAGTGTGAACACAATATCTGGAGATATTACCCATCGTTAACAGGAAGCCCCTTTATGGGGCTTATTTGTCTGGAGTTAGTTTTGAAAATAAGATCTTTATTATTTGCTGTTTGCTGTGCACTTTCTCTGTCTATTACTCCTGTTCTAGCCAAAGAAAGTGCAAAGAAGCCCAGAGTTCTTCATGTTTGTAAGAAGAATGATACAGAGCTTAATATTCTTGCCTGTAATATGTATAAAGAAGGAAGAGGTGAAGGCGATTATGGAATGATGGGTGTCGCGTTTGCCACGTTGAACAGAAAGGATGACAAAAACTTCCCTCATACTATCAAGAAAGTAGTTTACCAGCCGGGGCAATTCTCTTGGACATTCGGTGGGCAATCCTTTAAAGTCTATGAAAAGGATAGGTGGTTAAGAGCTAAATTTTATGCTAAAATCTTGATGAGATTGCATAAAGACCACAAAAGTTTATACAAGGCTCTTGACTACACAAAATCAGCAACGTACTATCATGCAACTACTGTTAGGCCATCTTGGGCAAAAGTCATGGTGAAAACAGTGAAGGTTGGGAATCATATTTTTTACAAGCATCCTGACGCATAATTAGTTCATAGAGGTATTGAATGATTATTCAAAGATCTGACAACAAAGTTCAGGTAACTGGGAACGTAGAAAGATACCAGGCATCAATTGCAATGAATCCTGAGACTTTCAGTATTCTTATCGATGGAATTTATAAAGATAAACCTTTGGCAGCAGTACGAGAGCCTCTCTTCAACGCTGTAGATGCTCATACAGAGGCAGGGTGTTCTGATAAACCCATCATCATCCACTCACCAACAGACTTGGAACCTTGGTATTCTGTTAAGGATACAGGGTTAGGTATGGATCATGAGATGGTAACACGTACATTCATGATGATTGGTGAGTCCACAAAAAGAAACAGTAATGATCTGATTGGCGCGAAAGGTATTGGGTCAAAAGCACCTCTTGCAGTAACAGATATGTTCACAGTTGTTTCTGTTAAAGATGGAGTGAAAACAACATACTCTGTTCACAAAAACAGCGGAATACCAGAGGTTGTGCCTTTATTCTCTTGTGAAACAACAGAGGAGAATGGTGTAGAGGTTAAATTTAACGTAAACACTTGGGAAACAGGAGCTTATCGGCTGGCTATTGTAAAATGCCTTCGCTATGCTAAATTTCCATATATCATTAATGATCCTTTTGTTAAAACGCAGATTGAAGATCGTACTTATCCTGTTCAGTATCGTTATGAGGATGAGGAGACTGGCTGGGTTCTTGAGATGTATAGTAGCATGTCGAGAAACGCTGATAGTGTTGTCATCATGGGGCAACAACCATATCTCTCTGATTATCTCTCGACTCGTAAAGAACTGCCCATGATGACGGTATCTATCCCTATTGGGGATTGTAATGTAGATCCAGGCCGAGAATGGACAGTAGAAGGAAAGAATGACGGAGGATTCCGTGATAAACTTGAAAGTTTTGTGACGAAAGCTATCCGACTTCGCGGAGAAGAAATCACAAAAGAATTAAGCGATCTGCCAACTTTAAAAGCAGTCCTTGAACATATGAAATATGTTGGTGGTTATTTCGCTACAAAGTATGGTGCTGCTTTTATTGCAAATAAATTCAAGAATTATACTGATGGTTCTTACATAGATTACTGTGAAACATATGGTGGCGAAGGCTCACGCCGTGGTAAGGATGAGAGATATTCATACGCAGAGTTGATGAATGGTCATCCACTGGTTTACAATGATGATCACAAGTATGTGCGCTCTAAATGTAACTGGCTCGCAGAGAAGTTCGGTAAGAGATCATTTATAACCGATGCTGATTACGCTCTGTCCTTATACAGTGATAAATTCTTTGAAGGGATGATTTTCAAGTTATCTGAACTTGAAAAACGACCAGTGCAAAAAGCAGATAAAAAGTATGGTGGCTACGGTTATTACGAACCAGGTCATAAAGTTTGGATAATCAACCAAGATGGCTCCGTAGATGTAACCCGTATTTCCCGTGCTCAATTTGAAGATATTGAGGCGGCTATGGTCTACTGGGGTGGGCAGGTGAAAGGATTATGCCCGTTAGGATACGTTTCCAATCTTAGAACATCTTGGAGAAAGCAACCACCAACATTTCTTAAGAACCTTGGTGTGGTTGGTAAGTTATATATTGTACCTTTAAACAGATCAAGTTGGCTGCCAGATGAGGCACGGGTTATAACTGAGGAGGATATTCATGCTCTTGCAAAAACTAACCTTCTTGAATATCATTTATACCAAGAAGTAGGGAAAGACCATGAGTATCATAAGATTGTTAAAGAACTTAGCTATTTTGGTGTGATGGTGGCTAGTTTTCCAAAATGGGATATGAAGGTAAATATGCCCAGTTATTGTTCAGTTCCTGGCTACGAAGATAGCCGTGAGAAAGCATTAGAGATGATTGAGTCTCGGAAGAGAATTGGTAAAAAGCTGCTACAGATTAAGAAAGATCGCTACCCATTGTTAAAATACATTGATATTAAGCATTTCAATACTCCAGAGATGCTAGAGTATCGTAAATTTATTGACAACAAAGGAGAAAAAGGTGAGTAATCCTTTATTCATGTCACGTCGTGAAGCTCGTGAATACGCTAAGAAAAATAATATGGTGGTTGTTGATCGTGGTCTAAATGTTCTTAAACGCTGGACAGTTGCACCCAAAAAAGGAATGCCGACAACCAAAAAGGCTAAGGAAGATCCTGTAGGTATTATGAAGCCAGTGCATACTCTTGCACAACCAATTGTCCTTGTTACCCAAGACAATATCCATATCACTTTGTTAAATGGTGAACAATATACTCTAAATAGTAGCAGCCCCATCTTCAAAGAAGTTGGTGTTATCCTTTGGACAGGAGGAATAGATGCTGCTGTTCAACGTATTTTAGAAGAGAAAGAAGCAGAAAAGAAAAAGACCATTGATTTTGGTGATAATTTAGTATTGATAGATAGTGTTTTGTATTGGCACGGTCAAAAACAGGAAAGCAGTATTGCTAAACGAATCATTAAAGATATTGAGAATGATTGCTTTGACGAACGATATGTCAAATTCATGCAGAAGTTGCTACACAACCCGTCGTATGCTTCTGTTAAAATGCTTTATGATTTTGTAAAACATAATGATCTTGAGATCCTTGAAAACGGAAATATTAAAGCATACAAGAAAATTAAGATAACTGTAGATGGCCCACGAGATTGTCATACAGGTAAAGTTCCTAATTATAAAGGGCAAGTTATTTCCATGCCACGTAATATGGTTGAGGATAATCCCAATAGAACATGTAGCCAAGGTTTGCATGTTGCATCTATTGACTATGCCGCTACCTTTGAGAAGACTTCAAGGGTACTTGTAGAAGTATCTGTGGATCCGGCAGATATTGTCAGTGTCCCTTATGACTATAACCAGAAAAAATGCCGTTGCTGTCGTTATGAAGTTCTGACAGGAACACCAAAACCAGCAGGTGCACCAGATATTATTGTCATTGGTGTACAGGGTAAAATTCTTGAAGAGATTTATCTACAAGAATCTAAGGAGGACTGATGTCTCAATACGGAGTTGGAGTTGAAGAAGCTCTTGGCGCTATAATGTCCGGTGAAAATGTGTTTATCAGTGGTTATGCAGGTGCTGGAAAGAGTCATACCATAAAAACTATCCAATCCTTATACGCAGGTTCAGTCTTGACAGTGGCCCCTACAGGGGCTGCTGCCATTAATGTGGATGGTATGACAGCACACAGAGCTTTCGGACTTTCATTAGGCGTGTCCACTAAAAAAGATGCAGAAGAGATAAAGGCAAAGGCTAAGAAGTTGCTTAAAAGTAAAGCACTGAAGATTCTTATTATTGAAGAGATAAGTATGTTCAGGGCAGACAAACTTTGGGAAATGGACATGAAATGTCGTCTGGCACGTAAAAAACCCAAAGAGCCTTTCGGTGGTTTGCAGGTGTGTATGTTTGGGGATTTCTTACAGAATCCACCTGTTTTAAAAGGTGAAGAAAAAGAGATCTACTACCAGTTCCACGACACAGAACTTTGTTGCTTTTCTAAAACATGGAAAGAATTGAACCCATATCCTGTATTCCTTGACAAAATATACAGGCAAAGCAGTGTTCATTTTTCAACACTTCTTAATTGCCTTCGCAAGGGAGAGCGTATTCCAGAGATTGTTGAGTTTATGAATACTTATTGCTACAACATGGGAAAACCCTTGGATGCTATAACAATAACCTCAACAAACGCAGCAGCAGACAAAATAAACAAAAAACGTTTTGATGCAATACCTGGAATCCCAACAGTTTACAAGGCAAAAAAGACAGGGCAATTTAACCAAACACCTGTACCGGAAGAGTTGTATCTGAAAGAGGGGGCGCAGGTGATGATTACTGTCAACGACCCTAAAGGACTGGAGGAACCAAGTTATGTGAATGGTTCCCGTGGAGAGATTGTTGAACTACGTAGGTACAGTGTTAGAGTCCGTCTTGAAAATGGGGATATTGTTGACGTAGAACCTTATGTGTGGGAAAATGTTGAGTATAACCCCATAAAGGTGAAAAACCCAGATGGTACAATAACTGAAGAAATTGAGAAGATTATCATTGGTGAGTACAGGGCTTTACCGATTCGTCTTGGGTGGGCTGTTACAATACACAAAGCACAAGGATTAACATTACCGGAAGTTAATGTTGACTTTGGCAATGGGACTTTTGCACCAGGCATGGCATACGTGGCTTTTAGCAGAGCAACAAGTGCAAAAGGATTAAGGTTATTACGTAGGATCAGGGATAAAGATATTATCGTTGATCAACGTCTTGTTAAGTTTTATGAAGAGACTTTCCCCGGTAAGTAGGAGATAGCTGATGACCTCATATTCAAAAAGTGAACTTTTAAAGAAATTTAAAGCTGAATTAAAGGGTTGGTGGGATAATAAAGAATCTCATCATGGTAAAGACACCACACATATCCAGATGGCATCGGTTGATGAAATGATGGCTGCATTAGGATATGCACCTCGTTTACTACCTAACTACCCAGATGTTAAGGATGGGCGTTTTGGATATTATCGTGTTTGGGGTTCTGAAAAACACCCTTTAAACCTGTCTTTTGAAGATGCTGTGTCACTTCATAATAATTGTGTTTGTAAAGCTCGTGTTTTAGCTCCTGACGCTATCAGCTTTGCTTTACGGAGTAAAATTGTACAACAGGTGGCTGTCCAGCGTTTGAAAGGTAAAGGTGAGAAAGGTCAGATCAAATCCCAGAAGCGTTGGATTAAATTCGAGGACTAATTATGAAAATATCTACAAGTAAAGGTACAAGAACAGTGGCAGAAGAAACTTTCCGTCGACTTATGGAGATTTCTAAAGAACTCTCTGCAAAAGGTGAGCATCGTATGGCGTGCGATGTTGAGAATGCTGCACATATAATAAACTCCTTGGATGTTCTTATCCATCAGTCTTTGCAAGCCTGTAAAAGAATTGGTTTTGAATATGACCCGACCCTCAAAGAGGGTGAGTTTGCACAAGCGTTCTTCTGGTTGCAGGAAAAAGGTCAGGACGCATATAATTCTCGTATGGCAGACACAAAGTATCTCTTCTATAAAGGTGTGGAAGAGAAAATCACTGATCTGTTTAACTACTTTAAGGAAAATAAAGATGTTTAAAGTCGAAGACTTTACAGATTTGAGTCAAGTTTCAACTGAAAAATTGTTGAAATTACGAGATGTTGCACGAGACAACTTTCTTGAAGCAAAGTTGTCTGCCGAAGAGTCGTGGCAGCGATACGAAGACATCCTAAATGAAATTAAGGAGCGAATGAATGTTGAAGAAGCTCTTTAAGTGGTTTTTCCCACCACAACAAAAAGCAGAAAAAGTTTTTGATTTTACTGAGTATAGGGGTAATGGTCATGATATTACACTGCGTCTCAACCAATCTGGGGAGGTTGCAGAAGCTGTGATTATCTTATCAGATGATGTAGAAAAACCGGAAGATGGTGATCTTGTTATTGTAGATCTTGATAATATTTTTGGCGATGGAAGCGGAGTGACGACATATGTGATTAGTCACATAGAGTATGTTTCTTCTGAGATCTCAAGAGCAAGTTTAGTCTTGAAGAAGGAGGATATCAATGCAGACAAAAGCTGATATCTTAATCGGAGATATTGAGAAACTGGCAAAGAAAGCCACCAGAGGGCACTGGTGGATAGATAGCCATGGACATGCAATGGTAGCATTCCAAAATGATAATAAAATAGAAACTGTTTTCATCACAGATCCTAAAATGGGTCCGGCAAAGAGACATGAGGGAACCGGGAATTTATCTCACTGGCAAAATGACTACGATGCCAGTTACATTGCCACCGCAAGCCCAGATAATGTTCTGTACATTATTAATGAGCTAAGAGGAAAACGAGATGCTTATGATAAAATTAAAGAGCATCTCGACAACTTAGGCGGCTATGGCGCAGAATTGAAAAAGCGTGTAGAAGCCGAACTATATGCTAATGGTTGTCAGAGTTCTCTTGTTCACATATTAGCTTTTGTGGATGCCCTGTTAAAAGAAAATATTGAGTTAAAACAAGAGTTGGGGGAGTATGAATAGCAAATCCCCTATGGTAGACATTGAGTTCGAATACGACCATGAGGATTGCGGATTGGTGGTTGTCGAAGCTCTATTTTCTGTTCAAAAACCTGACTTCTTCAGTAAAGAAAGCGACTGGGATTACAACGGCTTTCAGGAACTGGAATATTGCGCTGTATTCAAAAACGGTAAGCAAATCTATCTTGACATTCCAGATGATGTGCTATACCATCATTTAAGAGAATACCTGAGAGATCTAGAGATAAACGGGTGTTACAATAGAGAAGAAGGTTTCTAGAATTATGGTTAAAAACACTGTTAAACTCATTGAGTTCAAAATTAGCAAAACAAAAAGAGAAGAAGTAGAGAACAAACTGGCTGAACTTCTTGATGATGGTTATGATATTGCAGGACAACATGAAGCTGAAGGTTGGCTGGTGTATACTTTAGTGAAAAGGGTGGCCCAGGTACAAGACATTCCTTACGGGGCTGATGGAAGCCCCGTTCATGCAGTGTTGCACTGATTTTAGCGTAACTTAAAAGGCCCACACTATGGGCCTGTTTTCTGGTATAGGAGGTGTGTTGAGTGATACAGTTTTGTGCATGTTTGACGGATCAGGTATCATGGGTTACGAATGGGCAAAAAATGGGTACAAAGTAATATGCCTTAATTATGATGGCGCTGATCACGGCGGTTATGAAAGTATCAGAATAAAACACAAAAATATAGAATACATTAATGTTTGGATAGACGACCAGTTTAACCCAGTAGAGATAGGGATATGTAAGCCAAGTATTATATTCGCATTCCCACCATGCACAGACATGGCTGTTAGTGGTGCAGCGCATTTTGCAAGAAAAGCTGCAAAAGACCCTTTATTCCAGATAAAGGCTGTAAATACAGCAAAAGTGGCAGCAAGGTTGGCAGATGAATACGGCTGCCCTTACATGATAGAAAATCCAGTTAGTGTTCTATCTTCTCTGTGGCGTAAACCAGACTATTCATTTCATCCTTATGAGTACGGTGGATATTTACCAGAGAATGATGTTCATCCATTTTTTCCAGAATACATAAAACCCAGAGATGCCTATCCTAAAAAGACTTGTTTGTGGACAGGAAATGGTTTTAAGATGCCGGAGAAATTACCTGTCCCCGTGTTAAGCGGGTATTCTGAGCAGCATCTAAAATTGGGTGGAAAATCAAGAAAGACAAAGGTTATAAGGTCGCTAACCCCAAGAGGGTTTGCCAAAGCTGTATTCTTATATAACGATTTCAGGAGGGTTGGTGGATAAAAATGTCAAGATTCTCACAGGAACTAGTATTTCAGAATTAGAATTAAAACTAAACATTTGGTTTGGAAAAGGCTACTGTATTTCAGGTGGCATATCTGTGCGTAATGGCGGGTATATGGCTGTAGTTACCAAACCCTCCTAAGGAGAAGAGATGAAGATGACAAAATGGGGGGCTGGTGCATACTTTGAAGGTGAGAACCCAAAAGCATTCCGGCCTACAAAAAGTGGTGGTAAAGTGAATTATCAGAAAAAAGAAGAAGAAACTGTAGAGTCTGTCTTGGATAGTACAAGGATCTTGGCTGTCCCCCAAATGGATATTAGTTTAGATGCAGCTAAGTACTTCAAGATCAGATCTGCAACAGATTTGAAAGACGGTACTACAGTAGTGGCAACATATCTTCCATATTATGACAAATATGGGAAATTGACAGGGTACAAAAAACGAGACTGGACTGTCCCGAAAGAGAAAAAGGGGCATTTCTCTGTTGTTGGCACAGTGAAGGCTTCCTCTCAATTTTTTGGTCAACATGAGGCCTCTATGGGATCTGGTAAAAAACAGATCTTTATTGTTGAGGGGGAAGGCGATGTAACGGCTGGCTGGCAAGCTGGGTTTGAGTATATTAAATTTCTTCATAGTAATCCTAATACATCACGTTCAGTACGTGAGTGGGCAAGTAATGCTTTAAAAGGCATCAAAGCCATTCAGGATGGTGAAGAGGTTTCTAATTGCCCGACATTACCTTTTATCGGGTTGAACTGTGGAACAGCCAATGCGGTGGATACATTTGCCCACAACGAAAAGTTTATCAGGGAATATGAAAAGATTGTCCTTGGTTTAGACAATGATGAAGCCACAGCAAGGGAAAAAGAACACAGAATTAAGAAAGGTAAGGAAGCCACAGATGATGTCGCAGGTTTTTTACTGTCTGACAACATCTATGTTGCACGATACCCAAATGAGCGCAATGACCCAAATGGTGTTAAAGATATCCGGGATATTTACAAAAAAGGTAAATGGATGGATATCTGGAATATGTTTGCTAAAGCGCAGGATAAATATGTTCCAGACAAATTGATTGGGTTGGAGAGAATATCTATTGAAAATCTCCGTAAAAAGAAAAAAGATGGCGTTCCGTTGCCGTGCTTTCCTCGTTTGTATGAACTAACAAGAGGCCCACGAACAGGAGAATTGTGGACACTAAGTGGACCTTCCGGGGCTGGAAAGTCAACTTTCTCACGAAAGATTGAATACGCAATTATCGAGTACCTCCGTAACATGGATATTCCCCGACTGGACGGATGGAAAGAGAACGAGAAGATTGCAATTATCCGTCTAGAGGAGGATGAGGAGGAGTCTGTAAACAGTCTATATGCTGAGGAGTTAAAAATTGACCCGAAAGCATTTGTTGCAGATCCAGAGCAATTTCTTACCGATGAGCAGCACTTAGCGATACACCAACGGTGGATTGCCGAAGATAAGGTTAAAATTTTTGATCACTTTGGTTCAATACCAACTGACCAATTACTGCAAAAATTGAAACAGATGGTTTTCCTTGATGGGTGTAGATGGATTATCTTGGATCACTTGTCGATGGTGATATCAGGATTAAAATCCGATAACGAGCGAAGAGATTTAGATAACATCATGACGGAATTGGCTGCCTTCTGCAAAAAATATGACGTGTTTATCCTCAGTATCAGCCATATGAAGCGTGTCGATATACAAATCCCGAAAGATAAAGAAGGCAATTTGTTACCTTTTTGGTATCCGGTGAGAAAAGAATCTTTACGTGGTTGCGTTGATGCAAACACAGAGTTCTTAACTCCACAAGGTTGGAAACGTATTGATGAATACGTAGAAGGAGATTTGGTTGCACAACATGATAAAAATGGTGTAATGACCTTCGTAAACCCCGAGGCGTACATTAATCTACCTTGTAATGAAATGTGGCATCTTTCTAATAGCCATGTTGTAGACATGATGTTGAGCGATGAACATCGTGTTGTGTATGTAAACGATCGAACTCCTGATGTTTTTCGTATGAAAACTATGCAGGAGGTTGTTCATGACCATACCAATAAGCGATCAGGTATGCGTGGTAAAATACCTACTACATTCACCACTGGATGTGATGGGTCATTAGGGTTAACTGATGATCAACTACGTTTACAGATAGCTGTGAATGCTGATGGGACGGTTCTTACTGAATCAACGGGAAGGGTAGCTGTACGCATCAAAAAAGAACGTAAGAAACAACGCCTTGAGATGCTACTGAAGAAGACGAACACTCCTTACAAGAGTTTTGATTTGCACGGGAAACATGAAGGCAGAACAGAGTACCAATTTAAAGCCCCTTGTGGGTATAAAGGGGTGACAAAGGAATGGTTTAATCTTAGACAGCATGAGTTGGAGATTATCTGTGATGAAGTCATGTACTGGGATGGTGATTCTGTAAACAGAAACAGGGTGTCAACCATTAATAAATTTGAGGCAGATTTTCTACAATTTGCCTACAGTGCTTGCGGACATAGAACGTCTGTGTCTGTTGTAAAAAATGGCAATGGTGCGTTTGATGGTAAATATGATCACAAACCTCTGTACGTGGTGAGAGTTTGTGCCACAAAGTATATGCATATACGTAAAGGAGGGAAAAATAAATCTTCTATTAAACGTGTACCTTCCCCAGATGGTCGCAAGTATTGCTTTACATTACCATCTGGTATGTGGGTGGCACGCCGCAACGGACATATTTTTGTCACAGGAAATAGTGCGGCACTCGAACAGTTATCGTGGGTTGTTATAGGTGTTGAACCTGAAGAACTCCCTGATCGCTCTCGTGGGCGTATTCGCAGTGTTGTTTTGAAAAACCGACCACACAAAAAACTAGGTATCGCAGATACCTTAATTATGGATGATAATGGTCAGTTTTCTGATGCGTCAGGATGGGTATGGGAAGACAATATGTTTAAACTCAACGGGGAGGTAATGCTAAGACCTAAATCAATGGTTCAAAGTTTAGAGCTTGAAACACCTGTGGGTAAAATTGCTGTTTCTGTTCCTCAACAAGAACCTGCTGTTGTTATTGAGCAACCTGAAGATTTGGACAACGACACACCATTTTGAGAGAAAAAGAGGATACGTGTAAAATATGATGAGTTAGCTATTCGTGTTGCCAAGGGGCTTGAGGGATACATTCCCGCCAAGAGAAGCCCTTTGGCAAAGAAACATAAATCAAAAATAGGTAGTTTTCCACATAATCTATAACCAACTAAGAGATGGGCGACGATACAGTCAAGCCCATCTTGAATAGGAGGAGTATGAAAGGACTTTTTTTAGCCGATACAGAGGCTGATGGATTATTAGAAGAGGCAACTAAATATCACTGCATACTTTTTAAAGAATATGCTGTAAATAACTGGGTGTTGTTTCTCGATCCTGCTCACAAGGAATACCAGAGTGCAGTTAATTTTGCACGCAGCAAAGAAGGTGTTAATTTACGAATCCTTTCTTATGATGATTTTTACTCTTGGTTACAGACCGAACCAAGAGGGATAGCAATACATAACCTGTTCGGCTATGATTTACGCCTGTGGAAAAAACTTTCTGGGATTGAATATGATATGTTCAAAGACCCAAAATGTATGGGGACGATAGGTAATAAACAGGTAAATCTTTACGACACTCTTTCAATGAGTCGTGTTCTTTACCCAGATCGCCCATTACCTAATGGCTGCCCAGATTCTGTATTAAACCCTGTAACAGGAAAACGTGACAGGGTTGGGCCACACGGCTTATTGGCATGGGGTTATCGTGTGGCAAACAAGAAAGTGCAGATTGATGATTGGCGTAATCAGCCATTGTGGGAATATGTAAACCGTGTGTGGGAAGACGTTATCATTAACGAACTTGTGTGGAAAGCTCTTATTGATGAGTCAAATGGTACGCGATGGCCTGATGACAAGCAGTTTATGTATACTGATAAACCTCACGGGATGCACCAGATTAATTGGAAAAATGCATTACGTAGGAGAATGCTCACAGACTATTTGATGATAGAGCAAGAAATACAGGGTGTATACTTTAATCGGGAGGAGGCAGAAAAATTAAGAGATCGCATAGATAAGATGATGCGAGAAATTGAAGAAGAGGTAGAACCACTTCTTCCAAAAAAAGAGATGACGAAATCCCAACAACCAAAATTCCCAGCTAACCCTTTTGACACAGCGGGTAATATATCTCATCATGGGTGGAATTGGTTGGAATATAAACTTGGTTATCCTGTTAACAGAGAAGCTCTGGATTTTAAAGCTCCACCAAAAACAGCTTTTAAGAGTAATGGGGATGTAAGTGCAGCAGGGGAGAGATATTGCATCCAGAATGGCATTGAAGATCCGGCTTTATACGGTGATTTCATTCGTTCCCAGCGGACCAAAGAGAACACACTCGAACCTTTACCGCCGGATCTTCTAGAGAAGGCTAAAGAAGACCTTAGAAATAGAAAAATGCCAGATTTGATGGTTCCAATGAAAATCTCTAATCAGGATGATATTAAAAAATATTTGATTAAGGATGCTGGTTGGAAACCTACACTATGGCGTGTAAAAGACGTTACGAAGGACCAATTTAAAAAGGCCAGAGAAGATTCTGAAATTGATGTACTAGTTAAGAAGTACATAGAAGAGTTGGCAGAGTCTGAGTATAAATCTCTTATTCTTGACTACCTTAATGATTCAGATGAGAAATTCAACATTTCAGAGCGTAAGTTTGACCATCGCCATGCATCTGAAAGGGGTTATTCAGAGATATTTAAGAAATTTCGGCGTAAGGCACGCCAGTTACCGACATCTCCTCAACTAAAAGATAATTTTGGGCATCTGTGTCCAAATCTGGAGAAAATTGATGTGCATATGGCAAAACAGATTGTTAAGTGGCTATCACTTCGTAACAGGCGATCTGTTTTAGACCCAATGGATGAGGATAAGACGGATACAGGGTTGTTAAATAATCCTCGTTTAGCCATAGATGGTAAATTACCAGCAAGATTTTCTGGAATAACCAACACAGGAAGATGTAAACACAGTGTGGTTAAAGTGGCAGCCTCACTTAAAAAACGAGTTTAATTGCTGGAAACTCTCAATAAGAGACAATCAGCAGCGAAGCGTCTATTGACGAACGTTCAACGACTATCCCGTAAGGGAGTAGACTGTAAGCGATTGACAGTCGAAACAGCTCGGTGTATACTATTGGAAGGCAGACAGACTACTTCCAGTGTGTTACACAAGATATAGTCTGATCTGCATGGTGACATGCAGCAGACGGTATATTCTTACCGTCGGCTAAAGAGTAGCGACCTTTAGTGAACAAGGTATGATGTGCCAACATGCCAAAACCAGACCCAAAAGTTCTTCTGGGCAAGGAAATGCGAGGACTTTTTGGGGTTCCCGAAGGTTACTACCTGATGGGTTGTGATGGGTCTAACTTAGAAGGTATGATTGCAGCGGCAGGGGCTTTTGAGTTTGATGGTGGTGAGTATTTACGTATCATGATGGAAGAGGATGCCCATGAACGAAATGCACGAGCATACACAATAGCAGCAGGAAAGGAGGTAACACGCTCTGGAGGAAAGGGGATTACGTATGGTTAATGATAGCCCCCTTACGAAGTAATTTGTAAGGTGCACCCATTGAATTGCTGGGAAGTCTGACCGAGTTATGTCGAAGATAATCAGCAGCCAAGCCTGAATAATCAGGAAGGTTCAACGACTATCGCTTACGGGCGTTAGGGCCAAGCGGTGAGGGAAACCTCCAGTCTTTCAGACTGCCGAAGCAGTGGGCATCCTGAAAAGGATGAAGATATAGTCTGATCTGCATAGAAATATGTAGCAGTTCCTAAGAGGACGGGCATGGTGTAGCGAGCCATGTTGAACAATATGATCATGTATGGGGCACAAGCTCCTAAGATAGCCGCAATGCTGGGTATCCCTCTTAATAGAGCACAAGCTGTAATTGACGCATTCTGGGATAGTAACTTCGGGTTAAAATTACGTAGAGAGTGGTTAGAAAAATTCTGGGAAGCAAATGGGAGACGTTATATTCCAGGTATTGACGGGCGTAAAATTTGGACTCGTTCTAAACATTCTCTGCTGAATGCTTACCAACAAAACGGTGGTGCTTCATTGTTTGACCTCATGGGAGTCCTGTTCCATTGGGAATTGGTGAAACGGGGATGGTACGACCAAGGTGTCAGGAGGGTTATCTACTACCATAAATAACATTGTGGCTTCATGCAGTAATGCATGTCGAAAACCTCTCTAATTGTCGGGAAAGCTAAGTTGATTCTTATAATGTATTGTGTTATAAGGACAATATGCCAATCCGCAGCGAAAACTTAAAGAGGTATAGTAAAATGGTAAAAGCAAAAGATTACCATGGGTATACAGTTTTTGAAGATGGTTCCACGCCTCTTTCAAAAAGAGATAAACTTCCCTTGCAGGTATTTGATAATGGGAGGGGATATCTGTGTACAATTATAAGGATAGACGGTAAGTCCTGTACGAAAGCCATACATCGGATGGTGGCAGAATGTTTTGTGCCTAATCCAGATCCAGAAAGATTCACCAGCGTTAATCATAAAGATGGAAACAAACTTAATAACGCAGCGTGGAATCTTGAGTGGGGGACACATGGCAGCAATATAAAACATGCTTACGATACAGGATTACGTGTTATACCTATTGGTGAAAACAATGCGAATGCCATTCTCACAGAAAAAGATGTGAGAGAGATTTGTGAATTGCTACAGTCAGGGCTAAGGCAATGCGAGATTAGAGATCTCGGATACCCCTACCCATCCGTAAAAGGAATTAAACAACGGAGATTGTGGGTGCATATCTCTAAAGACTATACTTGGTAAGTGACGTTCAACGACTATCGAAAGCACACTAGTAATGTGTAAGCGAGTAGAGTAGGCCAGCAAGCGCGGTCCAAACGGGAGGAACCCTTGAAAAAGGGTTATGATATAGTCTGACCCACAGGAGAAATCTTGTGGCTATGCACGTAACGGTGCGGGGGAGAGTAGCGAACTCCTTGAACTAGTGGATGAGATACAGGTACAAGTACCGGAAAGATTTAAATCAATAACGGAGCATTCTAACTTAGAGGCTGCACAAAGCTATGTAGACATGATGCTTGAAAAAGGCCATCGTTTCGACGGACATTATGTGAAAGCAGGTAAAGTTATTGTTGAACCTGATGTGTATGGGAAATACAGGATACTGCATTGCCCAGTAGGAGAGCTTGCAACAAAATGTGTAGAAAAAGCATCTAAGATAATGGGGCTTCCAGTTTTAATTACAGGAGAATATCTTTGTGGATACACATGGGCAGATTCCCACTAAAAATGGTAAGGTGCTGAAAAGCACCTTTTTAAAAGAAGAGGTGGCATGAAAGTAAAAGGAACACAGACAACAACACAACTTATTGATGTTGAAGTAAACGACTCTGAAATCAAAAGAATCGTAGATAGCCAAGACAAAATGATCTTGGCAGAAGCAATTCAACAAGAACTTTTAAACAAATTCTTTAAAAGATGCCTACCTTCAATAGACGGAGAGATTATCGTAAGAAAGGACGCTAAGGCTGGCAATAGAGGAACACAGGTCTTCGTCCATGTTGATGCAGATTGGGATTACCATAATAATGTTGGTGTGGATAAAGAAATCAGGCCATTGACACACGGAGAGATTGTGCTGTATGAGAACATCCGAAAGCTACCTGAGTATATAATGTCGTTGGATGCTGAATTGGCTAATTAAGAACACTTGCTATAGGCAATCTGTTTGTGTATCATTTCACTACCTGACACTTTGTGGAGAATTTCTATGAAAAATGTAAAGATACATGCAATACCAAGTGACTATTTATCATCCCCTGTACAAGGAAGTTCCTTCTGTACAGACATGGTTTCTTACGATGACTACAAGAAACTGGAGGGTATGTTCATTGACGTAGCATCAGAAAATGCACTCCTAAAGAAGTTCATTCGTGAGAATTGTTATGTTTTTGATGGGGAACAATCTGATATCTCTGATGCATATACCCCCGCAGATCAATCACCTTTGATGCCTGGTTTGGAAGCAACAAAGAAGTTCTCCACAGAGATGATGGCTCAAGGTGTTCATATGTACGGTATGCTCACAATCCGTATCGGAGAGCAGGAGCAAGAAGAAAGCATCATCTATGCGGGAAAGCAAGCCCTTCTTTATGCAGAACAACTTCGTAATGGAGATTTCGAACAATGAATTTTGATATTACAAAGCTACATGTCTTACTACAAAGTTTTTACCTTTCTTATGATGCTTGGGTAAAAAGAGGAGCACCAGACTCTGATATTTTCTCTCGTGACTGCGGTTTGTGTGCTAATTTATATGATTGGTGTAATGTGAATCATTTGTCCGGCTACATGGATGACCTACTAGACATGCTGCATGATGATTTCGAAAAGGCGGGACTAGATAAAAGATTGCCTTTCAACCAGACAAGTCCCTATAGTAGAGAAATGTTTAAAAAGGCTTGCCATGAGAACAAAGAACGCTTGCAATGGGTACAAGACAATATAGATTTGTTCAAGAAGGAGCAAGGAGCTTTAAGAAATAAGTATGAAACTTTGAGCGACGCTGCTAAAATGGTTGTGTATACATGGGCAGGTGCGGACAGTGAACAATTTGAAGCAAGTATGGATAAAAGCGTTCCTGTATTACGGGATGTATTATTCAAAAGGGAAGAGTAATTATGCCAAAACTGACAAAAGAAGAAAAGAAGTGGTTAAAAGACCTTCAAAGCATCGTTGATCGTTGCCCATCCCCAAAAAAGATAGGTTTTTATACCATAGGGGATAGGCATATTTATCTGTACGATTTACGCCGTGAAGATAAAATTTTTAAGGCACTTCACTCTGGGACGGCATTTGATTTTTGCATGGCTGTTGAAAACCTTGACGCTTTGTTTGAAGAGAGTATTACATTTCCCTCGGTAGTGGCAGGTACAGCAGGATAAGGTGACTTATGAAAAAATTTACAAAAGAGCAGCTACTTAAGCATGTGCGCTCTAATGTTGACCATCTGAAAGACCTCCAACAACGTGTTGGTGAGGCTGGAGATGAGTATAAGAAGATTTTTGATACGGTATCTCTTGATTTGGAGATTGCTAAGATCGCATTAAACGCATTAGAAGCAAAACCGATTGGTGCTTTCCATATCGCAGAGCAGCGAGTCGATGGTACAAGCGACTATATCAAAGATGGGGAATGGCCCATTGATAACGGAACAATTGAGGTGTACACTTCACCACTTGCTTCTACAGCGTGTTAATAACAAAGGGGAGTGAGGATGTTCAATAATTTGCCCGGTACTGGTTTTTTCTTGTTTCTTGGTGTTGTTTGTGCAGTTATTGGTTGGGCAGTTATTGAGTCAATTCTTTGGCTGCTTTCTTTCATCCACATAACTATTTGTTAAGGATTGGCATATTAATGACAGAGGATAAATATATGAACGGACAAATATCAATCACTCGACCTAACACATGTGATGATGACAAGATAAGAATGGCTATTCGTCTGGAGAGAGGAAAAACAATAACTGTTCTTATTACTCCAGAAAATCTTGCATTAGCACTGACCGGAAAGGCAGAACTCCCCGTAGAGCTAGATGTGAGAAATGTTGAGATTAAGGTGAAATAGGTATGATCACTATTACCAAAGAACGCCTTCTGACAATCAAGCAGTGGCGTGAAACATACGGACTTGGTAGCAACGTTGTACTGCCAGCAGAAGAAGCGCAAGAACTGGCTAGAATTGCTCTGGCAGTGCTGGAAACAGAGCCTGTAGCATGGATGTGTGAGGACGCAGATGGTCGTGAGTATAACGCTCGCAATGAATTTTCTGGTGGGAGGAAAGGAATCCCGCTCTACACCTCCCCTAATGCACAGGTGGAGTTGAGAGCAGAACCGGTGGGATGGACGGACGAAGAGGAGTTGCGGGATGTTGATCAGATTGGTTTAGGCTGGATAATGCCGTACCCACCAAGTAAAGGTGCAGACCCGCGTCGTGTAATCCCGTTGTATCATGTACCGCCAACACTTACAGTAAAGAAAGTGGAACCGATAACAGTAAACGACGACATGGCATACGCATTCCATCATGCACTATCAGATTCATCGCTAGGCGCTGATGAGGTAGAGGAGATTAAGACAGGGTTGCGTGCAGCCTTTGCCAATGTTGCCGCCCAGCCGACATTGGAAGTACCGGATGAAATCGGGCCAGACGATAGCAATACGTTTGATTATGTTGATGGCTGGAACGCCTGTCGTGCCGCTATGCTCAAAAAGAAGGGGATGAATCAATGACTTGGCCTGAAGCATTCACAACGGTAGGGGTTGTAATGGCTGTAGCCTTTGCAGTGTACTCAGTTTGCCGATGGGGGTGATAATGATAAAAGAACAACCAGAGAATGATACTCAAAAATCACGTTTTCAGCAGTGGTTGGAACAACAACATGACCAGATTGATGTGGATTGTGGTTGTGTTTCTATTGAAACATTCATGTATTGGTTACAAGTGGCGTATGAGGCAGGAGGAGATTTAAATGAGCAATGGTTATCAACCTGTCATCTCGGAAATGACTAATGTTACGCTTCCACCTTCGTCACCAAGCCTTAAAGCAGCAACCCAACAACCGCGATTGGAGGGTATCGTTATGTAAAACAGGGAAATCTGTGGACTGGTGACTGGAAATATGTCCCAACAAAAGAAGATTGTAACGACAGACCAAACTACGAAATTCAGGCGTTATACACCACACCTGTAACCTTAGAAGGATTGATTAAAGCAGTGCGCTTCTATGAGCAGGTAAAACGTGAGAACCCGCCAGTCGAAACCGGAGCATGGAAAGATGCTGTTGACTGGGTGCTCAAAGAGGCATATAATGCAGTCAATAAAACAACACAGGACTTATCAAGTTATGAAAATTGACTACCAAGAATTACGTAAGTTAGCAGAGATAGCAAGAGATGGTGGTACTCATCAAGAAATAACTGACTACCGTGCTATGGTCACGCCTCAGCTTGTGCTGGCACTTCTTGATGAAATTAAGAAGTTAGAAGACACAAATATTGACGCTATGTGCCAAATTGCAGAACTCAAAACTAATGTCAAGTTGTTGAAGGAAGGAGTAGCTAGCCATGACTGAGAAATCGGTGCACATTGATGAAATCAAACGCCTTGGTGCTAAATGTGCAACTCTTTTAGAAGAGAAATACCATGATAAAAAGAAAATCTCCGAACTTGCGACTCGTTGTGCAGAGCTGGTCGCTGAAAATATAGTGCTGCACAGGGCAATTAAAGCTGTCCACAATGTTGCTGATAACTCCAGTGGTGTTGCCGATTGGCATTTTAATGGCGATATCTCTGCATGGGAAGAGGTTCTTCCTGAAATTTATGATATCAAAACCCCAGCCACCGATGCTTTTCTGGCTGAAGTACGGGCGCAGGTTTGATCATGCCAGACTGGTCGAAAAAGCAAAGCAGAAGGAAGAAGTCACGAAGCGGGAAGGTGCGCTGGAATTGTCCGCACTGCGGAAAAATAACCTGGCAGTACAACCCATATGATTTTGAAGGATGTCGTGATCACAACTGTGAAGGGTGGGTGTGTGGAAGATTTTAAAATTAGACAAGGTTGTTTGTACAAGTCTAAATTGTCTTGGGATCCAGAGCAGAAATACCTTGTTACTGCCGTTGGTTTAAATCATGTCTTGATTACTGACTTCCCTTTGATTAAAATTAACGAGGGTTATTTAGAGCACTGTTTAACATACAAACAGTTCAAAGAAGACTTTATCTATGTTGGGGAGGTAGAATAATGGAACTTTCTAAATTCGCAGACTTGGTTAACCATATAGCCTCTTTACGTGGGAAACAATATCTGGATCCAGACACTAAAGTAACAATTGTTATTCATTCCCCAGGTACTGTTGGAGCAACACCTTCGGTTGATGTTCAATCTATACATGCGGGATTCGATTGGGACAGTGGACAAATAATGATTTTCCCATCTCAACCACTCACTGTGCTCTCAAAAGAGCAAGTAGAGGCCATTTGTGAAAGTGTTCATAAAGGACAATCTTGGCACGCTTTTCAAGAATACAAAAGACATAAGGAAGAAATTGAAAAAGCACAGGCTCGTATTCAAGAGCTTGAAGAAAACCTTGGAAATATAAAACTTGTTGCTTCGGGTCTGCTATCTGAATATCTCATGAATAAAGGTACTGATCTGGAATTTATCGCCTGTGTGACTCCATCGAAAAACACAATAGGTAATGGTGGTGTGTGGGATATGTGGCGAAAACTGGATAAGATGATTGGAGATAAAGATGAAAAATCGCAAAGCTAAAATCCTTCTCCTGCCAAGGAAAAGGGAATCACAAATATTAAAAGTAAGCAATAGACGTGTTGTTTTATTTAAGTATTATGGCGCAATGGTTGGTGGACTCCGACAAAAGTTAAGCATAAAACAAAAGATTAAATACAGGAAACTCGAAAAAATATTTAATAATGCAATGGCAAAATTGAGGAATAACTAGATGATCGAAGAAATGTGGGAACATCACGAGGATTTGTTTGGTGAAAACCAAGTTATTGTTAAAGGTAGTCTTGAGAAATACGGAAACGGAATGGAGAGCTACTCCCCAATCTGTACCGCTGAAAACGGGAATCTAGCTTTGGCTATTGCAATGTGTCCCTTGATTGTGGATGCTCTCGAACAATCCCTACCGTATGTAAAAGCGGCAGCAAAAACTGATGGACATGCCAACGGAATTTATCAGCTTGCATCTAACATTGTTTCTGACTGGAAGAGATATATGAATAAAGGATAGAAACATGATGTCTTTTTTAGAGTGGGTCCAAGTGCATAATAACTGGTTCCCTGCTTTATCGTTTTATGTGTTGTGTTCTATTTGGGCTTTCATTTTATCGTATAAAGGGACATGGAAACACGTTGTTGTCTCTTTTGTTATATTCGTTATTCTTGGGGCAACAACTATTAACTACTTTCTCCTTTACGAGGATGGTTACAAAGAGTACACAAAAAACTGGGAATCGTGCACAACACAAAAAGCATTGGATGAAATGTATGTTTTCGACAATGTAAAAGAGAAATGTATGAAGCCTGTTGTTGGCTTTGTACCAACAGAGAGCGTAGATATACTGGAAATTAAAAATGGAGATTGGACATGACAAACAAAAAGTTAACAGGTGCACAACTTGTTGAGAATCTCAAAGAGAAACTTCGCAACAATCCCTCTTTGGAAGAGGAATTGCTACTTAAATATTTCGAAGATAATGTGGATATGCTCCCTGTGGAATATGGTTGTCCAGAGGGTTTCCACAAAGCATTTCGACAAGTGGATGTATGTAAGAAAGGCTATCAAGATATGGTTATTTGGAGTATCCTTTCAGGAGGGGATTCGGAAAGGGTTTGGGAAGTTATAGAAGAGTTTTTCTCTTGAGGTTTCTATGAGATTTTTATCTGCGTTAAGCATTCTCTTCATAGCGTTGAAGTTGTGTGAGATTATAGACTGGTCTTGGTGGTTAGTTCTTGCCCCTCTATACCTACCATGGGCAATTGTTGTCATGCCCCCTTTGATTATAGCGGTTACAGCATTTGTCCTGTCTTTTCTTCAAGAAAAAGACAAAAAATCATCTTGACATACATACGCGCATAGTGTAAGATGTAATATTCAACAACCTTGTAAGGAATAGACATGTCTAAAGAAAAACAAACACCTGAAAACAAAGAAGATATCCGTTTTCTTGATCTTGATGAAGGACAGTTTGGAATAATTGTATACTTGTCCAGTGCTAGTCACCAGATGGGGACAGTAATCGGGTCGAAAGAAATTCGAGAAGAGATGCTAAAGCTCATCCAAAGTGGCAACTATAAAACGGTAGAGGATGCAATTTCATGGATCCGAGGACACCGCAACAATTTGTTGAAATTAAATACTGCTTCCACTTTTGCATTGAACCTGCTAAATCAAGTTGAAGATTTAGTGGTAGATAAAATGTTGAGCGTTGGAAACGAAACTGCTGAAGGCGTTAAGTAATAAAAGGAGAGAGAATGAGCGTAATCAATGAATTTAAGAATCCAATCAACGGAAAAGTTGATTATTTTGCGAAAGGTCTTATCAAGTATGTTAATATTCGTCCAGTGAAAAACGCTGACGCAGATGGTATCCGGCGTACCCATATCCCTGCTCGCAACGGGCAGCCAGCTAAAGTTATTGAGGCTACGCACTCAATCAGTTTCCTGATGCAAGAGGTTGACGATAATAACAACGTTATTGACCCACAGAGCCAAGGTGAGTGGATTTCTATGGGTGAGAAAAAACTTCACCCAAGTCATGCAGACAAAATTCAGGTGAAATTTGATTCTGGATACAAAGATATTGTGGCGGGGATGGTTGTTTCTTTCCCTCTCAAAATTACTAAGAGTGGGGATAAAACGTATACAAACGGCACTTTAAACGGAAAGACCTTCAGCATTCTCGATGAAAGTAAAGTTGGTCAAAGTGCTCCTCGCCAGCAATCTTCGACCAAATCACCTGCAAATGCCCAAGTTAAAGGCACTAAAATTTATGGTGAGATTGCTGCAATCGTTGGCAATGTGGTGACAGTTAATGATGAGAAGAATGGTCAAGGAAACCTTGTCCTCACAGATGATCAATTGTCGCAAGTTGCAGTAGGTGGTCGTGTCACTGCGATTGTTAACCTAAGTGATGGTACGGTCTTAAGTGGATTTAAAGCCTATGGTCCTGCTGGGCAGACTAAGAAGTCATCTGGCGGCTATGATGCTTTAGGTGTTGCTTGTGGGCACGGCATCAACGGTGTGAAGGAACTCATTAAAGCTGGTTTTAAGATTGAGGATCGTCTCTCTGCCGCGAAGATGGTTCACAACGCTACAGTAGCTATGAAGGCTTTTGTGGCAGAGAAAACAGGAAAAGATGTGGAATCTAATGCGGTGGGTGCTAGTGCGGGTAATGCTATCTTAGTAGCTTGTGCTTTGTATCATCAAACCGATAAACTAACAGAAGATGGTATTCTTAATGCCGCTAAAGATGTTTACCTAACGCTGTCAGAGCCGTTTTACGAGTTCTTATCTAAAGGTGATGGGAAGACACAACAAGAGAACAAACAGGATGCTAAGGAACCTTTGAACAGTTCTAACAGCGATATTCCGAATATGGAACCGCCAGCACCTGAGTTTGACTTCGATGACAGCATTCCTTTCTAAAAGTAACATTTGTTAATATAAAAGGGAGCTAAAAGCTCCCTTTTCTTTTGCTATCACGCTACATTAATATTGAATTTCGCCAATGGAGATGTAATATCACCTTTACTGGTTGTTTGAACATATGCAACACCAAACAAAACTGTACCCGCAGCATACCCGTATTGTTTTACTTGATCTGCGTAGGTAAATGTGTAACTATTGGTGGTCAATGTTTGTTGGGATATAACAGCCCCTGTCAAGACATCAAAGTTAACAAGAAAGAACTTGTTGTAATCTCTGGTATCCCATGATAAAAGAATATCTTGGTTTGCTTGCCTTACTGCCTTTCCTCCCATGGGAACTTTCATATCCACCCAAACAGGAGGTGTGTTCGACAAGTCCTCCATGTTAGCCAAGGATACTGCGGCATTCTTATAAATTGTTGGTCGGTACTGTATTCTTAAACCACCACCTGCCCCTGAAACAACATAATTGCCATAGTGTTCAGCACCATCAACCCAAGAGCCAATTATAACTTCACCCTTGGAATCTACCACTAACTGTTGGCTACAGCATCTGGAACTGGGGCCATATCCATCACATACACATCGGTAAGTGTCGTTACTGTCACATCTTTATAGGTTCCTTTCATGCCACACTTCCCAATACCTTCACGAACACATGTGATGATACCGCTAGGAGCCAGACTTAATATCTTAGGTGTTTCAGAAACTGCGGTGACATAAAAGTCATCCTCCTCCATAACTTCTGCTGGAGAGATGTTAAAGCCAATCATATTCGGATTCGGATTGCTTGGGTCAAAAGACGGGTCGCCTTTGTAGACAAACCAGAATCTATCATTAATGCTTCTGCTGCCTATAGGATCAACATCAATGCGTAGTGTATCGATATGACCATTGATTTGCGCTGTTAAGGTCTTTTCTTCGTCTCCTTTGCCAGTCTTTGCAGACATTGTAATGATAAAATCACCATCTTCAAGAAAAGATACTAGCCCCGTAGGATCAACAGATACAATCGTCGGTTTGTCTGGTGTAAATGTTATATCATGCAAGTCTGCACCTTCCGGCACAACAGACCATATTAATTGTGCTTTGCCTCCTTTAAGACACGTACCGAGGGAGGTTAAGGAAATGGAGTTGGCTAGAGGGTTATTGGAAATTATGATATAAAAACAAGGAATTGGATACATTAATCCTCCTAAAACAAAGGCCACAGCAGTGGCCTTTTATATTATGGTTGTGGTCTACGGACAATAATGGTGTCAACAACCCCATCTTCAACACCGTTAAAGGTTAATTGAAGGATGGTAACTGAATTTGCTGCTGTATTAACAGTTTCGCTGTTAAGGACAACATAATTAGGATCCAGAGTCACACTGTGTCCACCTGTGGCATCCTGCGTCAGATAAATCATAGCGGAGAAAGGTTGCTGTGGATCAGGCCATGCTCCGATTGTCAGATTTTTATTTACTGTGACATTATAAATGTTGGATGTGCCGCTTGGTGTCCATGTTGCTGTTGGATCGTCAACTTCTTCCGATTGTAAAGTTAGGAAACTTACATTGGTGGAAGAAAGTTGTGCCTGGCCGTTAACAAATAACTGATTTGTCGTTACACTGCTTTGAGCAGAAAGAGATGCTACGTTTACGTTTTGTCCTGTCAAATCAAGCGTAATACCAGATACAGTCCCCTTAACAACCAAATTGTTTACTGTTGTTGTGCCAGAAGATCTATTTAAAGTCACATCACCATCAGATATTATCTTACCAAGGGTTGAAGTTCCGTTGACAGTTAGATCACCGCCTACAGACCCGTCGCCAGTAGCAGTAAATCCCTCCCCCAAAGTTAATAGCCCTGTGACATTACCAGTTGTAGAGGAGAAATCTTTGAGGCTGGCTTGTCCATTAACAACAAGGTTGTTAGTAACTTCTAAGCTCTCACATGTTGTACTGTTGAGATTGGTGTTACCATTGACTTGTAAATCACCACCTACAGTAATCCCTTGTGCCGTTGTTACAGAATTAGGCGAGATATCTTCCCCATTGACAGAAAAAGAAAGTCCTGTTACAGTACCTGTAATCTTTAAGTTTTCAAGTTCTGTTATCCCAGAAACTTTAAGACGAGCTTCAGAAGGGTCTTTTTTAGAGTTACCTGTAATGTAAACATAGTCGAAGGTATTATTACCAAGACCTGTGAAAGACATTGTTGTATTGTCTGCTACTGGCACACCGTTTATGATGATGTCTGTATGTAACTGATGTGTCTGCGCTGAGTATGCTTCAAGCCTTGTTTTTATAAACGTCGGGTTAGAATCATCACTGTAGGCAAAAGATAGACTTGAGTTATCTTTTGTTAAGATAAGATTCTGGAATTTTCCTGTTTGGTTGTCAGCATTAACAGGCCCATTAAATGTTGATACACCGCCAACAGAAAGCGTATTAAGACTAGCTAAACCTGTTACAGTAAGATCCGCGAATGTACCATTTCCACCCGCAATTCCAGCCAAAGCGGTAGCAATAGCTCTAGTAACGAATTGTGTTGTTGCCAGAGTTGTACTGTTACTATCCGCTGATGGTGTTGGTGCTTGAGGGTTCCCTGTAAAAATAGGGCTGTCAATAGGTGCAAATAGCTGAGACATAGATTCTGAATCGTTGTATAATCTCCAGTTAACATTATTGACTGGATTAGAAGGTAGTGTTACAGGTGAACTCTCTGTCGCACCGGGTGCATACCACCATTGGACACCTCTTTCCCCTGTATAAGCATACAACTGATTAAATACCGTTGTCTGTTGTCCAGCAACCCACGGCAGTGGAGGTGTTTTAAAGAATAAATTGTCAAGAAATGCTTTTCTGACTGTAGGTATCAGACTGCCATCCTCTGTAACTACAGTTTCAGTAGCTGCTCCATTGACAACTTTATGAAGGCGTTCAGAATCTTCTACAACCTGATCGACCGCCTGTTCAAATTTAGTCATGTCTGCCACAAGAATCTCCTTATTGGTCTGACTCTTCCCTACGTTGTGCTTCTACACCCCAACGTAGAGATATTAACTTACTTATTAACTGCGGGGCAGCTACTGTGGGGGCATACACCCACATATACCACTCCGTTAATGTGCCTTTGAAACCCCAATCTAAAAAAACTGCTGTCATTGCAGCTAATCCGATATTACTCCAAAATCTTGTGTGAGAGGCCTTCTCTGGATTTACTGGGGATCTGACAAGATCTTTTAAAAATTTCAATATTGATTTTAGCATAATACATTAGAATCCTCAATAATTTACTCCAGGAACAATTCTGGCTATAATTATGAAACCAACAACAACAGAAGTTTTAAACAATTCTTTTATTGTACCTGTTTTGTATGCAGCGCATAATAAAAGAACTTCCATAAATGTTGGATATGATGAATTTATCGTGAAGCCTAATGCGTTCGGTAAAATAAATGGGAACTGCATAATTAAAATTTGGCAAAACAAAACAGGTAGAGATAGTGCAAGCATTAGCTTTTTTCTCCATCCTGTCAAAACACATGCAGTAAAGAAAATCAGAGATATATCCAAAAACCAACAAAAAGTTAGGTAGAGTGATAAATCAAATGCGTAGATATGGGAACTGAACCACCAGTACAATATATTCTCTATCAGGATATGAACCATGCCAAGTACTGACATGGTTCGGATACCTTTATCATTATCAAGAAGTAGCACTGCAAAGCATATAAAGTACAGTGCAGAACTTATCATTTCATTTGGCTCTCTATAAGAATTTTAAGCTGGTCTATAAGATCAACTCTCAAACTGCTTACATCCTCTTTTAAGTCTTTTCTAAAATCTGAAACATCATCGCGGACAGCTTTCAGTTTTTTATCAAGAATCTCATCAAGTTTTTCTTTAGTGACCATTTCTGCCTTAATTCTTATGATGTCCCTATCAAGTTCATCAAGACGTTGCTGTGTCTTTTTATAGTCTGAGTATGTTAACTTCAGAACACCAACTAAGAAAAACGTCAATACGCCCCATACGGCTTTTAAGATAGCAAATAGGTCAATAGACATTCCTTAGCTCCTTTACTCAACTGACGGTCTTATAGCCCATGTTATGTTAGGAGCATCCTCAGTTTTAATGCTTAATACCTCACAACGATAAATCTTTAATTTCTTAAGAATATCTGCCATGTGCTCTGGTAGTTTTTTACCTGTCACCTGCTCATAGTCTTCATATGTCTGGATATATTGACTTGCCCATGCAATTTCCTTATCCTTGTGAAGTTTTGCCTCTTGTATAGATCGGAAATAGGTATAAACAAATTTGCCATCTTTTAATGCCACGTCACCGAGGTCATACTCAATGCCTTTAGGCAAATTTTCTACCGGAACAACCGCTATTTTCCAGCCGCTGAAAGGAGTGCACCCATCAAAACCTTCATAGCAAACGCAGCAAACCCTATCGTCGAGATCCAGCGAAAGAAAAGCATATTTCCCCGGCTCTGTTTGGGATTTCAATTCTTCGGCTATTTCATAATAGTCTTTCCCCGTAGATTCTTCATAGAAAAAAGGGGCGAAAGGGTTAGCTTCCAACAATCTTTTCGTAGCTCCTGTTGCATTATCAGGAAGTGGAGAATAAGGGAAAAATGGTCCAAATATTTTGTTCATGCAACTCTCCTGAATGATTAAACTCTACTTACGTTGTGCCAGACACCATTTACTTGTTTCTGGATATACGCATAGTAAACCCCACCAATGTTATCTGCTGAGTTTTTACCAGTTTCTTGAGGATAGATACCTGTCATAACTGCACCCGCTGGCGCTTGCCAGTTCCAAGATACTAGGTTACTACCAGGCCAGTACCATGTGTTACCTGTTAATCTAACATCTTGAACACCACCAGTTTGGATATTAACATTTCCGTTACCATCCGCACCTATACCATTAACAGATCTTACGATATTTCTCCCAGCAACCCTTGCAGAGTTATTATTTACAACCAGTGAATTTACGTTCGCTTCCCCATTAACCCTTGCATATGGTGTTGTTAATGAGCTTGTTGCTATAACAGTCTGACCTTGAATTTGTCCTGTAGCCGTCAAAGAGGATGTTATTGTTGTGGTGAATGTTGCATTTGTGCCATTAACATTTGTTCCTTGTACAGTTCCTGTGGCAACAACATTTCCTGTTACTTTACACAAAGCCGCTGAGGAGCTAATAGCATTAAGCTCCATCATAGTGAACATCCCAGAGTTACCTGAAGGAGAGAATCGGAAACGTATAGAATCTACACCGTTTGTCCCTGCTGTTCCCGGATTATCTCCAAGAACAAAATCCCAGTACGTCCAGTCAGAAGCCGGATTTGTAGTTGTGATATACGCAGTATCTGTTTCAGAAGGTTGAAAATTCAACCTCGGCAATGACAAAGCTCCTGTCATTGTATCTCCCGTTACATTCACGTAACGGTTGTCGGCCTCTGATCTGCTCCACACATCAAGGTTGACTCTGGATGTTTCCTTATCAGCTAAATCAGACAGATTTTCACTTCTTCTTAAAAATCTTGTATCTAATTCAGGAATTTGATCCCCTGTAACATATTTTATCCAACTTGTCATCATATGAAGAACATAGTTAAATTCTTCACAAGCTGGTTTTTCTCCCATATCCCAACCTTTTAACCAAAGGTCGTCAATAGGTCTTATTTTATTCTCCCCGTGAGTATTAGGGAGAATTACATCTCCCGCTGCCCAAATCTCGATTGGTATGCTTGGTGTAGCCATAAAAGTATCTCCTTCTTAAACTTCTGGTGGGGTATCTTTTAAATACCCTTTCAATGCTGTATGCCCCATATGAAAGACTGCGGATTGAGAGTTGTGCACTGTTATAGAATCATGCATTACTTGTGGATACGCCCATATGTATTGATAAATACCTGGAAACTTAAACTCATTAAGAACGATGTTCCCTATAATCATTTTCCAAAGATATTCTCTATAATTAGAATTAGGGTCAAATCCGTATAATGGTGCTAGCCCTTCGTCTGGAACAAATCCTGCCAGATAATGTATCTTATCTTCTTTAAATTTTAAGACATCTCGCGGAATGGTGATGGCCTGGAATGATTTTTCCATTTTTCCTTGAAGTAACCAGTCATAGCACTCGGAGCAATAGAAATCAAAATTCTCAGGTGTATAACTACCACTAGGGAAATTTATCTTTTCCATAATACCATTACCAATAATGGATGGTAAAAACGGTAAAAGTGTTATTTTTGCATTAGGATAAGATTTTTTAAGATCAGCACCGAATTTTACCACTCGCTCCCCTAAGCACTGTCTTAGAAAATCTACATACTCATCATAGGGTGTTCCGGCCTTAAAGTCATAAATTGTTCCCATGTCTTGAGCATACAATCCAGTCTCTTCATTAAAACGAACTTTTGTAGTATAATCATAGACACAAGGTAAGTTAGTAGCTGTATTATACCACCACCAAGGCTCCCCTATCTGAATGATAACAACCTGGTTAACTTGTTCGCATGTGGCTGCTATTTTATTTATCACACTTTGGATATATTGCATACCCTCATTAATATTAGGTGATAATACCCAACTTGGTGGTGTGTATCCTGTTTCAGCCAATGCATCATTCCAATCATGCTGCACCCATTCTGCCGGACATACAGTACTCATCAACTCAAAACTAATAGAATTGATAACCTTATAACCATTTGCTCGTGTCAGTGCAAAATAGTTATTCATCCATTGTAGGGTTGCATTATTGACAGGGACATCTTTGTTCAGTTTCCATGCAGAGCTTTCCCAAGAGAACTCGTAATAATGCGACATACCATTATAGTGGTTTATCATATCCCTGTACCCAAGTTTCAAGCAGTTGTCCACCACTCGCTCAGGTGTCAGGTTATACATATCATCATAGGATGTACACATACGCACATCATGTGCAGGAATTGTCAAATTATTAACTCTCATCATTGTATAGCCTGTATCAGGCTCTTTAAGAGTTATTTTCAACATAAGGTTCTGATTTTCTTTAGGGGCAACAACTTCTCCTTCTGCATACTTCTCAGATATCATAGAAAAGAAAAACTGATCCACTTGAGAGGTATCCACTGGCACGTTCACATCAGGGCCAGATTTTAAATTTGAAAAATCAAGTTTAATTGTGGCTCTTTTATAATCCTCGCTGATATTTTCAGCATAAGCGTGCAGAGGGATATAATGGGTCGCCCCATCTAAAAGTTTAAGGGTTAATGTCGGGGTCAATTTCTCATTATTGAAATCAGGCATTCCGTCGCCCAACTCTATATCGAACCACAGTTTAGCGTTTCGAAGATCTGTGTGATCTTGAAAAGAGATCCCTTTATGATCATACTTATCTTTTGTGCTCCAAATAACCCCTGCTAAACCGCTTACAGTTCTATTAGTCATATAAGCTGTAAGTATATTACCATTAGATATTATAGAGCAACTTTCTGTGGGTTGAGAATCAATTGTCCAATATTTAGGTAGAAACATTTTCTCTTCTTTTGTTCCCCACCCCAACTCAGACATATCCTCCTTGGTGCTAATAACACATCTGGAAGCCAGCCTGTCTAGCCTTGCACCAAAAGACGGATTACTCATTTTTAAGGTAAATTCTCTTGGTAATGAGTTTTTAGGATGTTGTTTTATCTCCACAGGTATCTGTACAGACTTTTCCCCTTTAGGAATTGTTGCCGTACCTACTTTGGGTGTATAATCTCTTCCAGCAATAGCTGTGTTTGATATTGTTTCATAGTCAAAGCTGACAGCTACAGAGTCATCTTCTCTTCTGGCTGTGAAAATAGCCTCTGCCATATGTGGTCTCCTCTACTCTGTTGCATCTACAGAAATATTGTCAACATAAATAAGGATGTCATCCGATGTTCTTGGTGGATCCGGTACGTAAACTAGATGGGCTAAACCACCATCCCCAGTTCTTGATTTCTCTGCCACAGATCCGAATCCAAGTGCATGTTTGTCATTCTTAAAACCAAACGCCAAACCCACAGACTCTGTTAGTCTAAGGTGAGTTGGTAACGGTAATAGGTCAAGTATCTCATCTATCGCTGCTGCTAAGTCGAAACAGCTTTTCGATACGTTTACGTCAAAACGGTAATTATCCCCTTTGTAAGTTGTAAAATTTCCAACGCCAAACAGTTGATCTAATGTTTCAATAAACTCTGGTCTTGTACCGTGTCTTGCAGATCCAGCAGCCAAGATCATTATTATTGCCCTATAGGTGGCATCATCAAGCCCGTTTCTCTCAATACCAACCTGATTGCCTATCTCATCAAGATTCAGCCCTGCGGCATTCCTTAATAATCTACCTTCTGATAGCTTTACAAGCATCTCATCAATAGCTTTCAATCTTTCAAGGTATATTGTCAGAAATTTTACAAGATTCTTTTTCTCTTTCAGAAAATCACCAGGGAGATAATCAATACCTCCCTCAACGAAATCTGGCAGTGTGTGTATATGATTTACATCTTTTAAATAGTCTGCCATAATAACATCCTTAAAGAACTTGCTGGAAAGTTATGTCATTTAACTCTACAGCGAAAACTTCTGTCATAGTAGCAACAATATCATCATTAGTGTACGTACTGTCTGGCTCACCTTTGTTTTTGACATCTACTAAAAGTTGAGTAAATCTGCCTGATGAGATGGATGACCCCACAGCAGAAACAAGTTGAATATTGTACAACGTATCTGCAATGTTAAGAGGATCAACAACAGCTTTAAGGGAATCCCTGATCGTGTTCTGTTCTGTAAGGGATAGTAATTTACCTTTATATCTGACACGAATTTCAAGTTGCCTTACTTTTGCCTTGCTATGATAAATTCTTTCTACTTGGTCATCTTCTGTAGTCACATCATAGAATACATCACCATAAGTAGCATTAGAGAGTGCTATAGTATTATAAAGTGCCTTACTGATATCTTCTGTGGCCCCACCATAGACTACTGTCTCAAACTTATACGCTGGAACACCGTACTCGTTTGTCACACCAGTATTGTTGGAGAAAATTTTAACCTTACTTACACCAGGCACATTTAAAACAGCAGAAACAATAGCAGGTCGTGTTGCGGCAGCGCCTGCTGATGTGGTGTTCGAAGCCCTCAGCTTATATTCTGTATCCGTCTCAACATCTGTACCATCACTAAATGCTTCCCTGTTCGTCAAGCTAACAAAACCACTTGGTGTCGGGCTTATGTTAGTAACTGTCTCTGCTTCTCTAGATATTTCTCCTGCTTCAACAGCAATAACATCCATGGTTATTGTTCTTTGACCAAGTAGGGGTGATGTTCTAAAGTCCACAGGGGCATTCAGACCAATCATTTTCTTATTTTGATCATAACCTATAAACATACTTCCTGAAGAAGATTCGATAAAGATCTTATCTTCGTTCAGATAAGTTGTATTATCGACTATAAACTCTTTCATAGCCATCATAAAAGAGTTTAATTCGGTACTGTTTGGGGTTTTGTTTTTCAGAGATAGGTTCAGTGTCTTTGTTGTCCCATCATTCTGGTTAACTATCTGGATGGTGTAGTTACCAAGAACCCAATCCTGATTGGTTATTTGCTGTGCTATGATATTACCAGCAACGGCGGTATCTTCTGTTAACACAAAATTCCCACCGTCAATACTGTATGTTGCGGCATCATAAATCATATTATACGGCACTGTGTTATTAATTACCATTTGAACAGTACCGGACCCTTTGGTTTTTCCTCTACGGAATATGCCACGACGACCAAGAATCTCGTCAAGATATATACCTTCTGCCCCTGCTAACGTTTGGGCTGCATAAATAGATGCAGCCAAAAGAATTAATTGATATTCCCTTTCGTTGAAAATAGTAGTGATCTTATCAACAACAGAGTTAGTTTGGGTGTTAAAGTTTTCACCAAAAGCTCTAATAAGGGATTGCTTAGTATCTGTTATCAAGTCATCAAGGGACGGAATTGAAAAACCGTAGTCATTTAATCCAAATTGAGCAGCCACGATTATGCCTCCTCTTGTAAATTATTATAAGATGTGGTTATTTTACCACAATATGTCTTAATTATAAATAGTAAACACAAATAAAGGGGCTTATGCCCCTTTCCATTATTCATTAGTTGCCCACTTATTCCACCAAGTTGCGTCGCCTGTACGAGGCAAACGGAAATTGATGAGATAATAGAGTTTGTTAGCCCAAAGTATCCAGCCATCATCATCGCAAAGGATTGTTGTCCCTGCATCAGCTTCTGGATAATAATACTCATCCTGCCCTATAAAGGCAATCCTAACAACCTCTTGTTCTTTGGTTGTCACTTCAAAATATGCTTGATAGCTTCTTGTCCCTGAATCCATTGTGGAATGAAAATAAGTTATTTCCAAAACGTCCGGTTCCTGCCTCGTCACCTCTTTTATCTTATTATCAAGTACAGTCTTCATAACCTTCTTGCTAATATATGTTCGATATGGAAATCCGAATGTCTCATCGAAATACCAGTCTCCTTGCCAGACATTAAACCTTAGCCACAAACGTTGACGAAGACTAACTTGGTTTGATTCTATCAGTTTAAGACCTTCTGAGACATCGAGATCCCCAGTAACAGGATCCATTAATAAATCAGAATAGAGAGTTGCCATTTACACTCCTTATTTGTTAGGGGCATTTGTGTCACTTTCACCAGATGGGTCTGTCCAAACATAGTGATGTGTGTGTCTTGTAAACCAGTCGTAGAAATCATTTAGATTCACACCTCTAGCTGTCACGATATTCCCATCTGGTGTAACCTTCGCCCCATTCATCTCTATATTCCCATCAGGCTTCGCTGTCAATGTCGCAGACCCGTTGGTAAAAGACATTTTGCCATCTTTATCAACAGTAAATGTTCCCACTGGGCCTTTTAATACAAAATCTCCTTCAGGGGCAAGAGAGAAATGAACTTGGTCGTTCCATAATTCCACATTGTTTGGGTCGATAACCATTGCATTCCCATCACTGTGAACACCAATGATTGACCACCCAGGAAATAAACCGTGTGTCGTTAAGTCATTAGCATCTGACTCATTTCTCTCTGAAAAAGATAACCCGACAATATCACCGGGTTTAACAGGCAATGTAAGTCTTGCCTTACCGCCGTTTGCGCTTGGCATCGAAAGCGGTACATCGAAAACAGCAGGATATGCATCTACTGTTCCGTCATCGAAATTAGTGGATGCTAAAGGTTGTACAGTTGCTGAGGGTATGCTATAATCAACCTCAACAACCTTCGCCCTTAATCCTGTATGGATGTCTCTAGCTTGTCTTGCAAACCACTGATTCAATGCTGCGTCCATTCTTTGAATTGCTGCCATTATTCCTCCACAACACCACCACGGGCTTCAGCAAGGCCAATTTCGGAAATCCAATCTCCACCTTCAAGTTGCCCTTTGTGTGTCAAATATACTACTTTATAAAAACCTGTATATTTATGACTCTTCAAATAAATTGTGCTCTCAGGAATAATTGCCCCATTAAGCTCTGTGGTTACAACCAACCCAGCGTCTTCTTTTATTCTTGCTCTACTTGGTCTTGTATCCGTGCCAGGTTTAGGTTTCCTTTTTTTCTTTTTGCTTTCTTTCTCAAGTCTTCTTTTAGCAGGTTCTGGATTCTGTGGGGTTGGAGAATCATGCATCCCAGATTCTGCGCTTATTTCAAAAACAGCGTTCTTAAATCTTTTACCTTGGGTTGTCCAGTACACAGCACCGTCTTGGACACTAAATGTGGAACCTGTATTTCTAGCTAATCTTTCAAGATTATTAGCAGCATTCCCTGTGAATGCCATTGATTGTTGAAGAGTCTTATTCCCGAATTTAACAACTTTTCCAATAGGTAATTTTAAATCGGAAATTAAATCATTAAGGACAGTATCTAAAGGTGTTCCTTTTTTATATGATCTTGCTGTTTTAGCAGTCATAATATTTGTGGTTGCATCCCCAAGGATCATCTTTGTTTGGCGAGTATTTCCATCCCATTTATCCTGAACAAACTCTACTGTCCCAGAGAATAACATTTGGTTTTCACCATCAAACCCAGCCTCCAACACTATGGCTAGAGATTCTCTCTGATTAGCATCTAGATAGCTAACGGTCTCATCACTCAAATTGTAAATTGTTACGTAACCTTTGTTGGGGTCTTTTGAGTTGTCTTTTTTAACTTCAAATTCTATATTTGCAGAACCGTACTCATTACTTACAACATAAGCATCCTTATTATTCTGATTTGTATAATCTGAAATATTCGTTGGCTTCTCTCCAATGTATACTGGTTTACCTATTGTTAGTTTATATGTTCTTGTTCTGTAAGATGGCATAATTATTACTCCTCACCTGTTAACTCCTCATCAGGAGATGAATAAAGAAGTTGGAGATCTGCAAGAAATCCGATATTGTATCTTCCGACACGTTTTGTAGACTGTTTAAAAGAAAAGACCCTTAATTGCCCAGACGGAATATTTTCAAGATACTTGAAAGGCTCGAAGATATCAAATATAGTTGTCAACTTAAAAGAAATTGTTGGTGTTGCTCCAACATCACCAAAATACACCAACCAAGATTCATCCCTTTCATTCCATTGAAATCTCATCTCGTATGTTTTGCTATCCAAAACAACCCTCATTGTTTGGTCAGCAAAACCATCTATATCCCACACAAAAGTTATTTTGGACATATGTATTCTCCTGTTTGCAAAATTATTTCATAGGATTACCATCCAAATCCTTCCATTGGCCTGTTGTAGGATTGTGTGTACCTGCTTTGCGTAATACTGTCGCACCATCCCAATGCATATCTTTAGCCATTTGTGCATACGTATCTTTTGTCCAAGGACCATTAAAAATACTTTTATGCACCATGATATCAACTTCTTGTTGTGTAGCAGATGACTGGACAGCGCCTTTTTGTTTTGTTTTACCTGATTTTTTAGGATCTGTGTAGATAGTAGCTAAAACAGTCTTTCCTAATGTGAATGTACGGAACTCTGTAAACTCTAATTGAAAAACTAATGCCGCACCATCTGAATTGCTACGAGATGCCTCCATTGAAGTAAGGATATAATTATCTAAGATTCTATCCTCTGTCACAAGGGTTACAATTTGTCGTTGGTCTATGAGACGCTCAAGCACTTCCAGAGCTTTTTCTGGTCTTTTTGAGGCAGCGGGGTTCTGATTATCGGTATCTTTATCTATATAATTAAACTGAATAATTGAAAGTGGTGATGAGCTAACCCTTGCACTAAAAGAGAATTTCCCATCTTCTATTACACCGTGGTCACTGAACTTAACCCTATCTTCAACTGCATACGAAGTTTTATCTACAGTTCTTGTATAGGAGTGTTCTTCAACAACATCAAAAATTATAGCCAAATCATCTGTATAATTTTTATCTTTCAGTTCAATATTACGCCCACCATAATTCAAGCCACTTGCGAAAAGTGTATACTTAATGCCGGAACTTGTTTCCTGTGCACTACTCACCTTTCTTTCGACATTTGCTGTGGCTTTCCCTTGCTGTGGTTTTGACTGGTTATTGGAAACTGAAGCCATAGAAACCTCACTTGTTATTGTATGATTTTATCATAAATATTTTATTAAAACAACAAAAAGGGGCAAAAGCCCCTTCAAATTATTGAGGGACAGCGAGAATAAGATTAATGTTATCCATGTTAGCTGTCTCTATTTGCTGATCAATCATATTACGCAATTCTCCAGCATCTATTTTAATTGTTATTTCACCACTGACAGGCTCGGTAGGAATAACCATAGGAGCTACAGTTTGACCTGTAGCAGATCCGCCAGGCATTAGATTATGGGATTGAAGGTAGTTGGCTTTATCCTGCATATGCCCAGCCCATAAACTATCCCACCATTGAAAAAGGCCGCCTGAAATACTCCTGTTCTTAACAAAATCTTCCTGCATTGATTTTGTAGGTATTTGGTCAGAACTTGGTTCTTCGGAGTCATCAACATCCAAACCTGTTGCTGCTATAGCGGCTGTTGCTAATAAACCGATCCAACCTTTCCCGCGTCTCAGGAATTTTGGTATTCTTGGTTTTCTTGGATTTTTAGGTTTATCACATCCAGAGCCGTCACCATCACCAAAGATATCCTTCAATACTTTCAATGTTCCAGTTATTCCAGCAATTTTAGCCAAGATTCTGAATACTCTAACCAAGGAAGTCGCGAAGAATAGAGCACCGAGACCCCAACCTACCCAGTTAGTCGCTTTTTGGAATGTCTCACTCTCTTTTACCCACTGTGGTATAGAATTTTTTATTGCCAAGTTGATAAACAGAAGTGTATCTACCACCGTTAGGGATATGTCCTTAAACCCTTGTATAAATCCTGCAACAAATTCCCCTAGATTAGTGGCTAACTCTCCATTGGTATCCAATACGTCAGCCAGAGTATTAAACGTTTTAGTTAATTCATCCCCGAATCCACTCTCGAATATCTTATTTTGAAAGTTCATCCATGTTTGTTGTAAACGCTGCATAGCAACACGGTTGCTTTGTTGTGCCTTGGTAAGTGCACCACCTTTTCTTGCGGCCTCGGCATAATACTTAGCGACCAAAGGAAGAATTTTTGAAGCCTTTAGCTCTCCATTCTTCATCATATCCATTAATTTTGCAATGTCTATAGATGAATCATTGAATGCTTCCTGTGTGGCTTTAAGGAATACATTAAGAGAACCTGGAATACCTTCGGAAAGTTGTGATTTTAACTCCTCAGCCATGATCTGACCTTTACCCATCATTTGTTGGATAGCGGTAATACCACGCTGGTATTTTACAGGATCAACCTGAAGTGCAGTAGCATATTCTGAGAAGCCTTTGAACAGTTCGTCATTTTGCGCCTTGCTCAAAACACCTTTGGCAGATATGGACATTTGGGTATAACCTTGGGCGGCGGTTTTTAAGTCCAAACCCAATCTGTAAGATTGCTCCCGAACAAACTGCATTCTTTTCGCAGCTTCTTCTGAGTCATCAGAAACCATTAACATGGTAGCTTCCATGCCTTGAAAGAGTTGCCCTGTTTTCACAACACTTGCGGCAGCATTAAAAGCCCCGTATGCAGCAGAAACGCTAATTAATGTGCTACGAAGGTTTTTCAATCCTTGGTCAAGAGATAATGTATTTGCCTTAGCTTTGCGGAGTCCTGTTTCCATTGCTGCCAATTCAGCACGGAAATTAGAAGCTCTCATAGTCTGGCTTTGCATAAATCTGTTTTCCAGATCATCATAACCTTTAATTTTAGACCTGAAATCATCACCATACTTAGCACGAAGTCTTACAGCAGCATTAGCAATTGTTGATTGTTTTGCAGCCTTTATCCTTTCTGCTCTTAACGCTTCTCTTTCTTTCTTCTTATTAGCATCTTTTTCTGCCTTAATCTCATCCGCTGTTTTTTCTTTCGGAATAGATTTATGATAGCGTTCCATAGCAGAGTTCTGGGCAGCCACAAGACTTGGATCGTGACGACTATTAGGATCCCCAACAATACCAGAGGCAGACCCTGAAGACTTTCTTGCTGCAAGTTCTTGCTGCAATCTTGCTTGACGGGCAGCAGATATTTCTGGATTTGTCCCATACCCAGAACCTGTTTTTTCCATCTGCTTCAACTTTGATTTTAATGCATTATATTCTTTTTGTTCTTCAGGTGTTCTTCTGTTTGTTAGTCTGGCTACTGCTTGCTTTCTTCTCGCGCTCTCAACTTTAGCTATTTGTTCACGAGCACGAGCTTCCTTTTTTGCCATTGCAATAGCATGTGCCGTAGATTTTGCTTGCTCTGCACGTTCAGTTTGGTGTAATCTTTTAGCTACAAGACGAGCCTCTTGCGCAGAACGTTTATAAATTGCTGCCGGATTACTTTTATTAGAAGTGAAAGCTCTGTTAGTCTTTTCCCATTCCTTCTTCAGGGATTTTATAGCTTTCATTGCACGACCGTAACTGGTGCGATCTACAGACCACTCGACAGTATTTACGGTTTTAGTTACTATGATATTCGCCATAGATTTTCCTCAATAAAAAAGCCAGGTTCCGAGAAGGAACCTGGCTTGAGATTAACCTCTTCTACCTCGGCGCGACCTATTTGCAGCGGCGGCAGCATTGGCTGCACTTTGTTCCTCTCTCTCCTGTACGTCTTGGATAAACTCTTCAATATCAAGATATTCGTTCAGTTTAAGCAGGTAGGCCATGTCAGCAGACTCAAGTGAGGAATAAGACTCACCTTTAAAACTCTTCAGAGCACGACACCACAAATAATCGAACCAAGTCAATGAGCTATTTTTTCTTGCATAGTTCATAGCTCTCAGGACAACTTTCGAAATATTAGACGGTGTTACTCCGCTTCCTCTGCCTGATCCATCGTGTTCAGTTGATGGGTCTGACCCAGGCGTCCCAGAAGATCCTGAAGGCTTGCGAAACCGTCTTTCGTGAAAAAACAGCCGTAGTTAACCTCCAGCACTTTTGCCACGAGTTTGATAAGGTCCATCATCTTCCCTTGGAAAATATCATCAATGTCTACCTTACCTGCCATACCATCAACAGATACATCGTCCAGAATTAAGGCAAAAAGTTCTTCAATATTATCTTGCTCCATCTGGTCAAATAGGTATAATACTGCTGTTGGAATAGCATCAGAAAGATTCTGCCCACCAGACATAAGTGCTCCAGAAATGGATGCCATTGGAACAGCAATATAACGTCCTATCTTAGGAATATTTTTAAATGCTTTTGTTGGGGACCAATGTGTAATAACAAAGTTGTGACCCGCTAGGTCAATTTCAGTTGTTTGTCTGATTTTCATGCACGCTCCTGCGTCTTTAGAAGTTGAACTATCCTTACGTGTATAAAGGCCACATCCATGTGGCACACGAAATTATTAAATAATACCGGAAAGTCCAGCGAGGCCGAAGCCAACAGAGGACAGAGTATCAGGACTCAACCAAGCATCCAGAATACCAATTTCCCAGTCCATCTGACCAACTTCCGTTCCGTAAGTAAGGTCAGGCTGTTTCTGAATCCATCCAATTGTACTCAAGCCCATACCTTGAGAACCTTCCAGAAGAACAGGGAAGAAAATAAGGCCAGTTACGGATGCTTGTTTTTGCCAGTTTGCTAAATTACCATTCCATGATGCTGTATTCTGAAGAGAAACCGTCATAACACCAGATTGGTTACGGGACAGTGCAGCAGATAGCTCACCATCAACCCCCATGTGGGGGATGATATTGTCTTCATTACGGGACACAACAATTTTCGTGTCCGCTGCGAATCCTGTTACTCTTTGAGTCATCAGATACAATTTTACTTTTTTAGGGTCATATGCATACGGCGTTAGAATAGCTGTATTCATTTATTACACTCCTGCTGTTACTGTCTGTGCGTTACCAGAATTTGAACCTGTTTTGTCCAGCATGACAGTCATACGGATCTTGACAAAATGTAGTGGTGTGTTGTATACCAGTTCCACTTTCACGTTGTTAAGTGTACGTGCTGCCAGATCGTTAGTAGGTATGCTTCCACGCAGAGGGATTGTGATTACAGGGTCGAAGAAGACCTTGTTAACCTCATCATAACCTGTTAAAATAGCTCCGTTAGAAATACCTACGTTGATAGGGTTATTCATGATGACAGACTTCAGGTTAGGGAGGTCATCATCACTCATTTTAACAGACAGGCCCATGTTGGATCTGCGGGACATATATCCGAAAACACTTTCTTCGGTGCGGAACTTAAGCCAGTGACCAAATCTCACAACATCTACATAATTGCCGGAAGCACATTTGCCTTCATAGAAGGATCCTACACCATTAATCATGCGGTAGAAGTTCAGATTCTTACCCCAGATAGTCATACGTTCCGTTGCGCTTAAGGTTGGAGCAATGACCCCATCCATAGTCTTCAGGTGGATAGAATCTCCATAGGAAGGGTCATTCGAAGCCATCGCTCCGATAATCCCACCTTCGGGATACTCACTGTCTGCCAAAGGATCATACATACCGATAGATGTGTCGTATTGCAGTGCTTTGAGTTGATCTGCAATAGAGTCGGTATCGGCAGTTTTAGATTTCTCATCCGCAGTTGAGTAGACATGCATCTTGTAATTTGCAGCGGCGAATGCGGCGGCACTCAAAATAGATGTCTTAGTGTGGGATTCAGTACTGACAAAATACCAGTTTTCATTGGCAGTCATGACTTGTGGAAGAACAGAAGAAACTGTTTCATCAGATGTGTTAGAGATAACCATGTTGCCACTATCTCTACCAACACTAAACTTGCCATCATCTTTTGGAGCAATTGTTACTTTGGCTTCACTTGCTGTCGCAGTAAGCACTGTTTGCAGGGTTGTATCTGCGTTAATCGCGTCTGCCAGAGATGTAGCAATTGCATTTGCTTCAGAAGAAGCCGAAACGTTAACAATAACGCTTTTCTGGTAAGCACCGGAAACAAAATTCAATGCAACAGGTGTCTCTGGATCTGTGTTAGTTTGTCCTGTAAAATCCACAACAGTGTTGGTGAAGCCTTGGCGACCAATCATCAGATATTGTGGACGGAATGTTCCTGAAAAAGCCTTAAATGCATAATTATATGCAGGTGTTCCAACAGCAAATCCATCATCAACTAATTGACTAAGTTCGGTATAAGCACGAACTCTTTCTGGGAAGACATTATGGATCGCAAGGAACAGTGGGGTTTCAAACCCTTTTGTGTCGATTGGTTGAGTACCAAGTGTGACTGTTACATCAACCACCTTGTCATTATAAGCCATCGATTTCCTCTTTTATTTCTGTACGTACAGTTATTGACCAGCACTTATTTGTGCTGTGTTATGGGTTATTTCTCCACATCGTGATCACCAATAAGCCAGTGCTTATCAATAACCAAAATATTTCTTTTAATCCTCTTTCGGAAAATGATATGAAAGTTGCGCATTGAGGGTTTCCAAATCTTCGAAAACTCCAGTGTCTGTTTCTGCAAAGCAAACATTAAAAGTTATCAGCACTACAGCCCGAGTTTCATATTTTTGGACATTCAAAGGAACTCTCAACCGAGATATTGTTGAAGAGGAGGAATATGCAAAAGGTGAATTAGTTGGGAAATACTTATCGTATATAAAAGGTAAGTTCATAGCCTGTAGAATACGACTTAGGGCATTTGGTGCTTTACCACGATAAGCAGTCAATGTATATACAACTTCATAGTTATGGACTGTCATCGCTCGACCATCATCAGTAAATCCATCGTCTGATTGCCAGTCAAGCTGATCTACAGCAGTAAGATCCACTAGAATAAACTCACCATCAACTTTAGGTATTTCATCTTCCCCTGCCAGCACGACTTTCCTACCAGTAACTTCTTTACAAAAAGAACCTATTGTTTTCGTCAAAGCATCGAAGATTTCATCTGTACTGATAAAATCAGTCATTAAATACCTCCGTTTGTCCCTTCTGGTATTGCCACCACATAAGCTCTGAACCTAGAGACACCTGTGGTCTGATACAAATCAGATTTAATAACTGTGAACCACTCCATCTCACCACGAGAGTTCATCAATAGGATCTGATCAGCCATGTTATCAGACCCTTCAACTGGGCCTTTCAACATCACAGATGAATACACAGTAAAGGAATCATACTGCCTACCACCTTCAGGAACTAATTGGGACGTATAATCCCTAGCTGCTTTACCACTAATAGGTTGAACGACACATTCAGGTACATCAAATTCAACATACTCAATATCCAACCCACCATTTTCAAATGGATTATCTAAGTCTGTCTTTTTGAACTGCCTGTGTCTACCTTTCATGGTAACTCTGGGTATCAATTTGTTCTTGCCTATAAGTTTGTATCCCGCCATAATTTACGCCCCTGAACCCCTTCTGTTCGAAATTTTATAAGTTGTGGAATCTCTTAAATCCCCATAATGATACATAGCTGCACTAAAACCTTTGACATCTGCCCATGCATCTGATACAGTATTATGAGGGAAAAGCCCAGAGTCTATTACAAACTTAATTTTTTCAGCACCTGCTTTACCAATTTTTTTCAGCATTGGGGTTGGATTATTACTTCCAGATGCTAACGTGCCGAATAACTCCTTCTGTAATTTCTCCAAATCCTTTTGAAAGGATACAGCCGCGCTAGTTATGAATGTACGGGCTGGAAGATTATTCCAGCCTTGTTCATGGATAGCTGCCAGAGTTGCAGTATTCAGTCCTGAATAGTGTGGATCATCATAATAACCATAAGAGATTTGTTTTTTATCAAGTTGCTGTACAGAGTTATAAAAATTCTCCACAGCACTTAAATCTTGATGAGATTTAAATTTTGTTCTCATAAGAACTCCCGTTAAGGTATTTTACCACATTATCCAAGCAAAATCAATAATTAGGAATACGATTGTCAATAATACCTGTGTTTTGGGTATCTCCGAGGAATACCGGGAACTCCTGCTTGAGGAACTATACCGGAAACATCAAACGGGCTTCTTGAGTTAGGATTACTCTTAACACGCCAAAACTCATCCTGTCGCACACCACCAACAATAACCAAACCAGAGACACCATTCAGGCAGCTATTGACGTAATCAGGGTTTTGCAGTAGCCAGTCCAGAAAATCTTTCCAGTTCTGATAGGAAGATCCACCTTTTACCTGTATCGTCTCATCACCTATCTTTTCCAATCTTTCTGTGATAGATGCTTCCCCAGAATTTATCTCCTGAAGGATTAGCCATCTTAATACAGCCACCATTGTGTTATAAACTACTCTCCACATGTCACACGGTGTGGATGACGGATTAGGCCAGTTTGCTCTTTTTTTCTCCATCTCAAGGAATGCCGTGATAACTTCATCAGGTAGTGCCTCTGGGGATATTGACCCAAGCAGGAGCCTGATGTAGTCAACAATTTCTTGGTCTGTCATCTAACTCTCCATTTTATGTTACTTGTCAGTAACTATATTATCACAAAATACAATTTTTGTCATTAAAAACGCTTGACACGAAAAATTCCGTAGGTAAGATAAACACAACAACCACTATGGAGGATTTATGAAAAATATTTTAAAAATTACAATTGGTCTGTGCGTCTGTGCTGTTATTGCAGCGGGAACTCTCCAATATGTGAAAAATAACCCAGACATTAATGATTATAAATCTGTCGAGGCAAGTTGGTTGTCACCAGAAGAAAAAGATGAGGCAATTAGCCGTATTGTGCAATTATCTTGCGATAAAAGATTCAGAGAAGCATTTAAACCAGACGTGATTGTTGTGTCATCAGGCTTTGAAGGCAGAATTGCAGAGCAAGCAGAAGCATATCAATATTTTGATGATGTCGCAATTATCTCAGGAAAAAAATCTTACACTGGGAAATACATCTGTACTTTCTATAAGAATGGGCGTGAACCGTATATTAATGCGAATTTGAATAAAGGAGTACAGGAACTTCTAAAATAAAAAGACCCCGAAGGGTCTTTATATTACGCCATAATACCAGCGGCTTTTAACTTGGAAAGCAGAGCATTAAAATCTGTTACTAATTGAGCTACCTCAGAGGCTACAGAATCAGATTGGGACTCTGCTTTCTTTACACCTCCTAATACTGATTCCGTAGCCGCTGGAAGAACATAGCTATCTGAGCCTCCAGCAATAATATCTTCGATTTTCACAGATTTACCTGTCTTAATATCAACAAGGCTTGATGCATATACTTTACCAGCCACACCTGTTGTTGCTGTCATTGCTTAACTCCTTGAAAAAAAAAACATTTTAAGATGCTTCTAATTCAGATTTAAGATCAGCAATCATCTTTTCAAAGGATTTGTTCTTAGTCAGTGTAACACCTTTAGAAAGTGCAAACTCAACTAATCTATCTTTACTACCTTTTTTATCAGCTTCATCATTCAGAGACATTGCTTCCTCTAAAATCAGATCAATAGATAGATTTTCTTTATCATCCTTTTTATCTTGCATTTCTACAATTTTGGCATCAACTACCTTACCCATACTATTTGGGCTAGGGATATCTTTGTTGAAGAACACGATATAAGATCCCATACGAATAGTAGAGTGCTGTGCATCAACATCCAGACCAGACAGTTCTGCAAGAGCAGTGAAAAACTCAACAGTGTTTCTGAATGCTTTGTGTTGTGTTCCCACACATAAACCATTCAAAGGCAGTCTTGCAGATACCGCTGCATTCAATTGTGGTGCATATGCTCCGAAAAACTTAAACAGTTCCACTTTATTAGGGAAAATACGATAATTTTGATTTGCCATAAAATCTCCTTTTATTCCTTAGTAAAAACCACTTGACAATACAGGATAAGTGGCTATTATTAAGGTCAGAATGTGAAAAAAGGGGAGGTGAATTATCACCTCCCCTCATTAGAGGTAGCATTTAAGCTATCTTATGCGAAAGTACCAGTAGAACGTACAACCAGTTCAGGACGGGTGTTAACCGTCAGGAAGGAAGTTTCAGATTCAACTTTCTCTTCACGCAGATATGCAGAAGATTTGTACCACAGATACAGTTCTTCAGCCACAGTGTTCGCTTCACGAACATCGTCTGCCGGAGCATAGTGGATCTGGAACATATCATCAATACCTTGCGGCAGGATGTATGCTTCACCATCTGGGATATATCCAGAGATGTCTTCAATGTAGGTTACGTTCTTATGAACAAACATACGGTTGTTAGCATTCTCAGAACCCATACCCAGACGACGACGCAGCGGTTCTTGGGTAGAAGAGTAATACTGGTAAGCGTTCATGATCAGCGGGTGGGCGATCAGAGCAGAGAACCATTTACGAGAAGCCAGAACAATGATATTATAGTTATTGCCGTTATCACCTGCATTGTCGATGATGTATGCACGAGCGTCTTTCTCAATCAGATCAGACGGGTCAACTGCAACATCTGTGAAGTTGATATTGGCAGTATGCTGGGTAACTCCCCACTCAGTAAAGTAGTTGTACTGTGCGGTCGGATCTTGTGGAGACCATGATTTACCCATGATTGCCTGAACCATTGCTTTTTCTTTCAGTTGTTCATGAGAAACGCGAATACGCTTAACTACACGAGCAACAACGTCTTCAACAGTTCTCGGAGCGTCCGTAGTGAAGTATTTACGGAAGTTCTGAACATCTGCTGGGGTGATCTGACGATCCAGCGGGAAGAACGGAATGTTGAAGTTCTTGATTTGGGCTTTTTCACTACCCACATAGTTACGTTCTCCACCACGACGACGTGCAGGAATATCCGCAACAATTTCGTCAACACGCTCAACACGAGCAATTGTGGTTTCACCATGGTAAGCGGTGAACAGATCCATGTTGGTAATCAGGCGATACTGACGTGGAACAAGTTCCAGTGCTGCGCCAAGGTTTACGATTTGAAAGTCGTTAGTCTGTACTGCTGCCATTTATAAATTCTCCTTGATGCAAATTAGCTGATAGCCGTTACTTTAATATCTTCAGAACCATCGTAATATTTATTGGTGATTTTAAGACCTCTTGCCTCAAGAGCTTTAATAGCAGTCTCGTCAATTCCAGTAGAACCATCAGAGAACACAATCTTGGACTTATTCAGAGTAAGGCCACGAACAGCAACAACAAAATTATATTTAGTTCCTACTTTGAACGGGGTAACAGGTTGGTATGCAGGTACAAGGTCATGGTCAACCAGAACACCATAAGCCTGAGCAGCATCACCAGATGCAGCTAGAGTACCGTCTTCTTTAACGATCATACCTGCTTTCATACCTGCTGCGTACTGAATCTCCATTTCCTTGAAGCTATAGCCTTGGTCAGAAGAATCAACTTTACCCAGTACAATGTCAGAGTAGAAACCTTGAATTGGATTAGCCATTTATTTAATCTCCTCGAATTACGCGTTCATTGCAGCCGCTTCGCGTGCACGGGCGCGAGCTTTTTCTACGTTGGCTTTCAGAATATCTTCAGCAGACTTATTAATGTCGTCTGTAGTAGCTTCAGCACCGGAACCATGTTCAGCGGTAGCAAATTCTTTTTTCACAGTCTTAACTTCTTCTTCAAGCTCCTGAATACGAGCCTGTGCTTTTTCCAGAATAGCCACCACAGGAGCATTAGCTTTCTCGATAATAAAGTTAGCCAGTGCTTCATGATCAGAGTCAGCAGCGAAAGTGAAAGTTTTTGCTTTATTCAGAGCTTCTTTCTTTTCCACTTCAACAGCAGCTTTGATAATTTCATCAGCTTTAGCAGCTTTGGCTTCAGCTTCTTCTAATTTTTTAACCAGATCCAGATATTCCTGAGATTTGGTCACATCAACATTATTAGACACTGAGGTCTCCTCTTTTTTCTTGGATTTATCAACTACAGGATTTGAACCTGCTTCTTTGACGACCCCAGTCACCTGGAGATCTTTATCATCACCCTCTACGAAAGTGATTCCTAATTCTGCAACACCTTTTTCAAACAATTGTTGTAATTTTAACAACTCATATTGTTTAGCGAGATCTAATTCTTTACCTTCGTGAGCAGCTTTAGCAATTGTTATTGCTTGCACGCGTTCTTCAAGAAATTCTTGATGTTGTGCATTCCACGCCACAATAAATTCATCATCAGGGTTTTGCGCCGCATCGTATTCAAGTTCAGTTTCAAAGCCAAGAAGTTTTGCCAGCAGTTCTGCATCATCATGCCACATGTAGAAGAATCTACGCAGAAATTCTTCAAAGCTCATTGTAACAGTTACTTGCTGGAGGGCTTTGATAACGTCTTTAGTAAGCTGCTCGGGTTTAAGATCAGACTTCATAAGAAGTGATACTGGTCTTAAATTAGCAGAATACCCTTGAAGCTCATGACACAGTGCAATACCCTTCTCCTTAATGGCTTTGGCCTTTACAATTGTCATTCGTCCTCTTCCTCTGTTTCATCTAGATAACCCAGACATTCGATACCGAAATCAACATCTGTTATTTCTCCTGTTGCTGTGTCCACACGCCCAGAGCACTGGATGCTTAAACCACCAACAACATTTGCTTTTTTCAAATTCCACAAATCAGGATCATTATACTTAACCTTGGCTACCCATGTTCCTGCTTTAATTATCTGTTCCGTCCCAATGACCACAACATCCAGTTCTTCTTGAATCCAAGTTTTTTCAATAGTGAATGCATCAGTCTCGCTAAGATGGAATAAATTTTCTTTCACCAAACCAGCAGCGAGTGCCTTATCGTAGGATTCTTTTGCCTTTACTATCGTTTCAGGAGACATCCACTCTCCATGGGCATCCTTAGTGTTTGGCTCATAAATAACCTCATAAGAGATCATTTGTTCCGCATCTTTTTGGATATTAACCACAGATGTTTCTTTATTAAGACTCTTTTTAAGATTTAGAGATAAAACTCTCTCAGAAGCCTTTTCTACAGAAATTTCTGGAGAATGGCCTGAAGCAATCAGGCCATTAGCGATATTCAGTATCTTGCTCTTTTGAACAAGAGACAGATCAGATACTGATGAAGGAAGGTCTTTAATGCTTTTAAATTTCATTATTTCCCCATTAACAGTTATTTTAACATCGTTCTTTTTCTTTTGCAAGTTATTTCAGAAGGTTGGGTGTTAATTCTCTAAATTAGAAACAGAATTATCCCTCACCGTTGATATTTTTGATGTTCCGTTACCTGTTGATCCTGGTGTCATACCATCCCCAGAACGGCTTACATCCTGACCAAGAATTTGCAACAATTCATCAAGCTCCATATCTTCAGGGATTTCTTCGTCAAAGCCACCAACCTCAAGAATTTTATTAATAACTGTAGGTGTTTTAGGCAAATACCCAACAGCACCAATACGCTGAACAAATTTAGAGAAGCCTTCCATATCGACTTCTTGAATAAGTCCAGGTTTCAGTCTTGGCATATCTTCGTCAGACAATCTTATATCGTTCAAAGCAAGAAGTTGAGGTATTAAGTTCTTATTGAACGCCTCAACAATAATATCAATATCTCTCTGGACAAAATGACCATGAATAGTTTGTTTTGATTCTGAAAGATTATAAGATCCTTGCCCATCGTTACCTAAGTTAATAAACCCCGCACCAAAGCGATCAAGAATGGCCTTCTTACGAGAGTTAACAAGCTCTTGTGTGCTGTATTGTTTACCTGCGCCATCGATCCCTTTAAGGGACATTTCATATTGTTTACCACCTTGATTATTGAGGTCAGATGGTAAGATAAAATAGGCTTGTTCTCCAGCATGTGCGTTAGCAGCATCTGCCATTAATCCTTGCACCATAGCAGCTTCTGGTGATGTTGGGTCTATTGCTGCTTTATTAAGGATCTGGGAGGGTATCTTAAGTTCTATGATACCACCAAGATCTTTAGATGCCCCGATAGTCTCCAAATTTTCTATAAGGATCTTCTCTCGGAATGCCCTATAACAACCCACTAAAGGTGATACCCCAGCAGGGTTGGATTCCGTACCCCCCAAACTCATTATCATCAACTTATTAACTGGAATAAAAACATCATCACCATTAGTCAATTTACGGATAATGTTTAAAGTGTCCCCCAACATTCCGTTTTGTAAATTGGAGAAAGCCAAACTGCTTTGGTTAATGCCCTTCAGCGTCTTGCCATCGGCATCAAATACCCAAGGTTTTGATCTAGAAAGACTACACTGCGGTCTGAATGCAATTTTATCAATTGTAATATACCCAGCATACCTTGAAGTATCTGGCTCGGTACGGTAAACTTTCTCAAATATTGAAAATCCATACTCATTGAACGTTGCTGCGCTTCGGGCTATATCACGCAGAGTTTGTTGGTTAGCAAGATTCTTCAACGCATACTCCACAAACTCAGCAGCTTTCTTAGATTTTCTACTATCTCTGTTATACAAGATTTTAAAATCATTGAATGCTTTGGTTACAAAGACATACTTTGTATCAAGGGCTGTGGAAACTGTATGGTCTTGCTTCATGGCTTCAACAGTGGCGATGAAATTAGGCCATCTCAACTCCTTAACTTTCATAATCTCTGATTCAGCCCTAAGTTGAGAAAGAGCACCAGAGCCTAACTCTCCGGTGCGAAGACGACTAACAGCAAGTCTCTCATTACCTGCTTTAGAAATCTCTTCTTGTTGTGCAAATCTTGTTGACACGAATTATCCCCTCTGTTATATTCTTTTATACAAGGTAGGAGCTACAATTTTTGGAATAACAACAGGTTTGACTATTTCTTCTTTTTCAAGATAATTTATCCCAGAAGAAATGGCGTCAACCCACATAATATGTTAACAGGTCTTCGCTACTGACCTGCCATCAACAAATTGTTGATGCTGCATGTCACCATGCAGATCAGACTATATCTTCACAATATATTGTATATCGTGCTGGCCTTTTCGGAGCGGCTTCGCCCCTACTCCGCTACACTCATCACGGATAGTCGTTACACACTTCCACCAATATTACTTGGTGGGTTGGCTCGGTATTGTCAACGAAACTTAAGTTTGTTGGTGTCCACCGAATTAGACCAGTTTATAGACGACCGGACTGTTGTTAATCGTCTTTTCTTGTCGTTGTACTCCTTTCCCCATTGAACTTTTCAAGCTCTGTCATAAGGGCTTCATAAGTTTTAGGATCAAAACTATCACGAACTATTCTCACCATACCTGCTTGAGCAAGTTTTGCAAACGGTGTGAATCGTGTTAATTTTGATTTATTGCTTGGTGTAGGATCTTTTTCTACTGTAAACCCTTCCGCTATTAGTTCACGAGAGCTTGTTAAAAATTCACTTATTCCTGCTTGTCCTGGGTCAACACTGAAAATTATGGTGACATCATCACCATCAAAATAAGCCTGTTTCTTAATGATAACATCACGTTCCCCAGCTTTTTTACAGAATCTTCCCTGCGTTTGAGTTGAATATCTACCATCATCAAAAAATTCAGGACAATAATCACCAGACAAGTAGTAAAAACCATCATTGTCTTTACTTACCTTAACAGATGCTGTAAAGTCAGGATATCTGTTTCCAGATGTTCTTTCTGTACCTGCTTTATCATACGGACGAACAGATACAACACCGAGAGGTAAGCAAGGAACCTCTTTTAAATAAGATCTCTGGAAATAGTTTGCCCCTTCAGGTCTTGCGTTCCAGTTTCCATGCAATAGCTGGGCTTTTTCTACCTCTGGAAGACCTTCAAGGAATGCTAGATAATCTGGGTTATTCTCCAGCATGGGAGGATTATCGAATATTGTTGCGGAAATGAAGGAAAATGAAAGTGGTTTAGGCTTTCTTTTTTCATCCTTGCCATCCCAATACTTTTCAATTAATTCTTGCTCTGATTCACCCCAGATAAACTCCCCGTCACGTCTTATAAACCATCTAATCACCCCGTCACGTTCAGGTATAGGATACCCCTCATCGTCTAAATACCAAGAAATCAACTCCTTAATCTTATGATCTGGATCAGGGTTACAAGAGATAACCATCCTACTCGGATATTTAGAGTTTGAACGTAGACGAGATATCAGATAATCTATCTGTGACCATGTGAATTGTGTCGTTTTTTGTTCAGATAAGATCGCTACTCTTATCCCGCACCACTACGTGCTGCTGCATGTCACCATGCAGATCAGACTATATCTTGTGTGTTATTACACATCCCCCTGTTTCGGCGGTTGATTATCAACCGGAGGTTTCCCTCACCGCTTGGCCCTAACGCCCGTAAGCGATAGTCGTTGAACGTTCATCCCGTAGGGATGCTTCGCTGCGGATTGTCTAAACATTCACACTGTTACTATACTCAACGTCATTACCGTTGACCATAAATATGTTACCATACCTACTTAGTGGTGATATGTATAAAGAGTTACCCGTCAATTAAAGGGGTTTATAGAGAGCACACTGTTCTACCCTCATCAAAACCTATAAAGGTATACTGCAAACCCTGATGATCTAATTTGTTATTCTCATACTCCATGTGTCTCCACAACACCTTTGCCCCAGATGGGAAAATTGCTTCCAGAGCTTTCTCCCTGAACTTCGGCTTCCATTCCTTATCGAGTTGCAAATAAATACTTTTCGCTGTATCAAAAAGTCCACCTGCACCTGTCAATTGAGGTGTTGTCCTACGAAACATTATACATGCTGTCTGCGGGTCATCGACATAAGCAAGCGGCATCAATTGTAGGAGATATGATTTTCCACTATTCCCAGTGACAACCACACAATCTTCTAGTCTGGTAACAAAGAAACCTGTTTGTGTTACAAAGCAGTATTTAAACCCATCCGTAGGTATAAACTCTTTAAGCGCAACTTTCTCTTTATCGTTTAATGCTTTTAATGACTCGCCATTAACGTTTACATTAACAATGTACTCTGAGCCAGTCTTCTTCAAAGAAGACTCATAATCGAAGCAGGAAACAACAAACTGGATAAAATCAGCAGTGGATTTGTTACTGGAAGTATACATACCACCTTGCGAGATAATGGCATCCATGATTACATCAAGTTGATGCCTTGAGCAGTTATAATAGTCCTCTGTTATCTCACCACACAACACTCGCTCTCTGATTGTTTCATCATCCAAGTCCAAACCTGCACCAGAATAATTGAATGTTGTGATAAATTTTCCTTCCCAACCACCGCTAGAATTTTTATGTGTCTCCGCAATTTGCGAAAATAATTGCGTTTTTGGTGGAGTATGGTAATCTTCTTTAAACAGGACAGTATGTTCGTCAGATAACTCTTGACAAATACCATTACCTTCTATTCTTGTAAGTTTTTCGCAAGGGAGTTTAACAAACTCTAAAGGAGGGATAAATTTAGCCTCTCCAGTGGCTTTATCATATTGCAGAATGTCCTGCCCTGACCATTCTGATATCTTAATCCAGCCAGATGGTGTCAACACCTCGTGGTCTTTAGACAAACACCCGGCGGCCCCGCCAATTATTAGAATTTGGGCTTTACTCTCCAAAATCATTTTTTGTTTAGGACTGGCAGGTCCAAATACTTTACTCAAAAGACCTCCATATTTTCTATTCCTACCATAGGAGGTAGTTTACCACGAATAACGATAAAAATAAAGCCCTTATCATTAAATAAGGGCATTGTCAACTATTTATCTGAAGAAAATATTGTCTTTACATACTGCTGTAACGTTCTTAATTTCATACGATCTTCAGCAGCCTTAATGTTGTTTTTCTTAATCACCTCGATAGCATCTGCATTACTAAGACCACCTGGCAATTTTTCAGGTTCTTTCGGTGGTATCATAGCTTCAGCGGGTGGTCTTGCTAGGATATCGCTTATTATGATCTCTTTTGCAACAGGAACAACTCTCCCAGGTGGTGAAGTGCACCCTGTTAACATAAACAATAGAAAAGGAACCATGATAACATACTTTTTCATTTAGACCCCAAACTGTCGTTATAGATATCAACAAACTGGTTATCGAGGCAAACCTGTTTTCCTGCTTGTGTCTTGCTATAGTTTTTAATCTTTTTGTCAAGATTTTCTTTCAATTGATTGTTAATTTCCCTCTCTTGCACTAACATGGTTGACAATTCATCGATCTTATCCTGCTGTTGTTTTTTAAAAGCGTTATTACGATCCAGAACTTGCTGGCTAATCCTCTCCCATTTAAGATCAGTGTCGCTGACACCTGCGTTGTAGGACGATGTTAACTGGTCATTATACCAATGTTTTATCCCCAAGATGCCGCAGACAAGCACCACACAACACAAAACAACACCTATCTGTTTTATGTTCTTGGAAAAGAAAGTTAACAGCGTTTTAAACCATATCATGATATATCCCCATCACACTCAATAATGTTTTCAATTTTCAGTGTTGTTTTTCTGTTTTCAGAAATACACAAATCATTAAAATAACCTATATCGTATTGGATCTTTGACGTATCGCTTACAGAAACCTCTAACAGAACTGCACCAGGCTTATACATTGTAAACCCATAATCATCTGTCTCCCCGTTCTCACACAGAATTTTGTACCCTTCTCGTGCCGCCGTTTCATCGACATAAAGTCTAAGGGTTGGAAAATTATTTGCTATATCTTCTTTGTGAAGCCCAACACAATGTGTGTCTTTTGTTGGAATCATAAGATAGAAAACTTCAGCAGGACAAACCCCATATAGTTTTGTAAAGTATTTCCTGCCTGTTGCTTTTCTTAATCTTTGGAAAATACTGAACATATTAACTTGAGATACATCATTAAACGGCAACGGTTGTACAGGAGTAACATTTTTGTCTATCTGCTGGCAACAAGATTCTAATCTGTCCAAGCACTCAACCAAAGAATCAAGTGAAAACGGTTTTGTCTCATCAAAGATATCAGACAGTTTCATTCCGTACATGCCGCTAAGATGTGACTTTACCGATTCCCAACTTTGTATCTGAAGGCTAGCAATGGTCATAGCCAGTTTCATTGTCTCTTTTTTCGAAATTGTATACCCGCGAGATTTGTATTTTTCAGATCTCAAAAGTGACATAATCGGGTATTCAGTTTTATGATTTACAACTAAGACCCTTTGAGCAATATGTTTTAAGAAGTTGCTATCAAATTCCCACACACCATCCTTGAAGTTAAAAGCACCCATGTTGATTGTAAAATCAACTTTACTAAAGATGTCTTCTGTTGTTTTGAATACATCCACAGCAACACACTGTAGTACAGGATCCTGCCCAAAGTACAGCATTACGCTCTTATCTGTTACACCAACTCTGGTAAGGTTTGGAAGATCTTCATCTTCAAAATGAAGATTTTTACATCTTGACAAAGGATCTGCGAAACCTGAATACGAATCCTGCCCATTATCAAGATTATAAAAATACCTAAAAGTTCTTTTTTGATTTCCCCATCCGTTTGTCTGTGCGGTTAAATCATACTTTCCACCTAAGAGATTTTTATCCATCATGTACGCAATGAATATCTCAAGGCTTTCCCAAGATGGGAAATACAAATCAAGATCGTTAACTTTACTATTAGAGAACAAAGAGGTTATTGCACCGCCAGCTATCCTAACATCCAGCTTTGACAATAAATCATAAACACCTTTTGGTATAAAAGAGCACAAAATGTCGTACTCTCTTTGAAAATCTTCTTTTTTGAAAACATGCAACATCTTAGCTATCCTTGAGTACAAAACAAGATGCGTAAAGACTAGCACATAAAGAAAAACCCCGCAAGAGGCGGGGTTAGGCATAGGAGAGGAGATTGATTGGATTATTATTATTATAGTTATTAGAGAAAAGTGGCGAAGGAACCTTTACATGTCGAGAGTGTCTTACCGTTTACTCAGCCACGACCTTCCTTAGTGTCCACTTTAATTCTAGTTGCGAGTATTGGGATCGAACCAATCTGGACTGGCTTATGAGACCAGCGAAGTCACCAGACTTCAAACTCGCAATGTTCATTTATTACCAAGAGAAATCCTTCTAGGTGGATGACCAAAATGGATCTCATAAGTGCCATCAAGTCTTCCTTTCTTTGTCCGACAATATTTATCTACTTTCTTGTAGTGCTTCACTTCTTGAGTAGTATACCTAGAATCGGCAATAAGTAGAATAAGAGGCCACCCAGTACAAAATTTTCTAACTGTCTCTATTTTTTGGATATATGCACTCTTCAATTTTCTTCGCATGATCTATTTCCTGTTTGGTGTGACGGACAGGATTCGAACCTGTGACCACCTAGTCTTCAGCAAGGCACTCTACCAACTGAGTTACCGTCACATAATTGGTAGGCGATGAGGGACTCGAACCCCCAAAATTCAGGTTCTAAGCCTGACATGTATACCAATTCCATCAATCGCCCATTTATATCAACAGTTATGGTTTTCCACGATACACAGAAATAGTTTTTCCATTGGCATTGATAACATAAGCTGTCTGATCCTCAGACAAAAACACTTTTTGGTCAATACCCGAAATAGCTATAGACTTTTGATGAGCACAATACCCAACAATTTTGCCACAAAAAATTTGTTCATCATTTGGAGATACGACTTTAACTGTTAACATGGTATCCTCTGTACATTTCTGCTTTGATATGTATATGTTTGTTGGTCTGTCCGGTTGGATTTGAACCAACGACCTGATCATCCCAAGTGACCCGCGCTACCCAAGCTGCGCTACGGACAGAGAAATGTAGATTTTAATTGTCCCAGAATCTACTAACTGGTATCGCTGGCTAGGTGATATCTGTGACTTGATTAAGTCAAGAATTGGCGGTTCCTGAAGGATTCGAACCTTCGGTGGGGAGATTCCTCCCAACGGCTTAACAGGCCGTCACCATCGACCACTCGGTCAAAGAACCAGAATATTTTGGTGGATCTGGTTAGATTCGAACTAACAATCCCTCGATTAAAAGTCGAGTGCCTTAAACCATTTGGCTACAGATCCGTCAAATTATCTTTAAAATAGCTAATTACTCACACAATAATTAGCTATACGCAACAGCTCTCCAGGGAGAGCACACTAATGATAGATTACGATTACATGACCATCATAAGTGTTTGGCTTACGCCAGTAAAGAGCGGACTGCTCTGGGGTATCGGTAAAGTGGTTACCGCCACTTACCGAAGATTTACTCTGCTAAAGTAAGAATAACAAGCTACATTAAAGATAACTTGGAGGAGGCTGACAGAATCGAACTGTCACCATATCTCTACAGCGGGACTGGGTTCAAACCAGCTTGTGCACCATGCACCCCAGCCTCCAAAAATTGCCTCTGCCGAGAATATACACCCAACAAAGACGGCGCTCAGGTCCGAAGAAATCTGAGCCTTGACATACAGTGGAGGAAGATGCCAGACTTGAACTGGCACACCCATTTCTGGGTTACTATCTCCTTAGCAGGGAGACCCCTTACCAAATTAGGGTTAATCCTCCAATACCTTAGTAATTAAAAACTGGTGGAGAAGGAGAGAATCGAACTCTCAAGCCGTTTTATCAGTCAGCACATTTCCAATGTGGTTTCGTCGCCAATCGATTTGCTTCTCCGTTTTAACTTGGCAGGGGATGGTTGATTCGAACAACCGATCACGGGGTCAAAGCCCGTTGCATTAGGCCACTATGCTAATCCCCTTTGGCACGAGAGTGAGGAATCGAACCTCTTAGTCACTGGTTTTGGAGGCCAGCCTTCACCCAGTGAAGTTACGCTACTCTCATTAAAAACTATTTTCGGAAAGGACTTATGAAAAATGCCAACATCACCCTCTCTCTTGAAAAAGCTCTGTCTTCAGGAACCACACTCTTCAGTTTCCAACCGACATAAATTCGCCAGTAAAATTGTTTTCCAAACAATCTAAAAGACGGGACAAACGCGAATACACCCCACGCATTGTCATTCCACATCAACAAATAGCCTTGTTGATTATCCTCCACATCAGAGCTTACATGGATGTTTCCTTTCCACTTTGTCACAGATGCGATTTCACGTCCAAGTACGTGATAGGAAAAATTGTAGGCTTTATTTCTCCACAACCAAGCAACTCGTTGTAGGTAAACACCAAAACTTCCTATTTTACGGACTTCTTCCCATCTCTCTATGTGTCCTCTGTCACCGTCTATAGGATTATCATATGTTTCCATCCACCTGAAAATATAGGGTAGATGCCCTGTCTTCTCATTATAGAACGGAACAACAAAAGGAGCCAGAATAACACAGAGAGCCGACATAATTGGATCAAGAGGTGCTAACAGGATCCAAGATAAATATTTCAAGTATCTCATGCAGGATCAAGCCTAGATATAATGTACTGGTTTAAGTCTGAATATTGAAAAGCATTTTCAAAGATAATCTGTTTAAACCTGAAACCGCACAAACTTAAAAGTTCCTTCTGGCACAATTCAAAAGGACAGTCTTTACCAACTTTTAGCACAAGAGTGCCAGCAGCATTCACAATCTCTATTTCTTTAGCATTATGATGCCTTGTTATGATTAATTTAGAAACCATCATACTCGTCCGTATTAAAGCCTTCTACTATAGATAGTAGATGTCTAGGGTTGGACCGCAAACTCAACCCCATGGAATTTGTTACGGTCTTCAGTTGACCCAAGCGGATTTCATTGACATCTTTTAACTGGAGCATCCAGAGGGTATCGAACCCTCGACTTCAGCTTGGAAGGCTGTAGTTTTCCCAATTAAACTATGGATGCATATTTGGTGGGAGTGGTAGGCTCTGCCCCTACGTCCTCTCGATTATCGGTCGAGCGATCTACTAACTGATCTACACTCCCAAACTGTACTGGCCCAACAACCACGATTGGAGGGTATCGTCACACATCAAAGCCAGTACAGATTTAGTTGGTGTGCCGTGATAGAGTCGAACTACCCGAGTCCCTTTCGAGACAGGAGATTTACAGTCTCCCCCGCTACCCCTACGGTCTAACGACACATTAACCTTGTTTGAATTGAACAATATCCGTCGAGAATGGTTTAGCTGCCTTAATAGGAGCTTTTTCTGAGTTATCTTTTTCGAGTAACTCTTCGTTTTCCTCATCAAAGTAATCAGAAAGCATCTGCTCACCTTTCTCAATAACATAACGAGCGATATTTTCTCTGATATTGTCTTTTGTATTCACATTCTTCATCAAATCCCTGAGAACCTGATGAGCTTCAGGAATCATTGCAATCAGATTCGTTTTCAAATCTAGGATATTTTTCTCTAACTGAATTGCATTAGATTCCTCTTTCAGAGGACGACCTTTTCCTCTTCTACGTTTTGTAAGCTGCTTAGTAGCCATTTTAAAACCCCACTTAATGATATTATCAAATAAAAACATATCTGTCAAGTGGTATTTTAACATATTTACCAAGAAATTGAAAGTTTGGAGCACGGTGTCGGACTTGAACCGACATATATCCGTTTTGCAGACAGACCCGTAACCAAATTCCGGCAACCGTGCAATAAGTACCCCGAGTAGAGAACCTATAGAGTGGGTCTTACGAGCCGCGCTGACGATTCTCAATTTGGGGTTAATCTGGTCGAGGAGACAGGATTCGAACCTGTGGCCTACGGCTTAGAAGGCCGCTGCTCTATCCAACTGAGCTACACCCCGAGAATAAGAATGCTTTATAGTGTATGGTTACTCAACCTCACCCCAACTTCCACAGTTGGTGCTCTACGAGCATGACTACGTTTGAAATCAACGTTGCGCACCGATAGCTTTCTCACGCATTGTATGCCTCATTCCCAACAAATGCTGATCAGGCATTTATATCGAATAATATAAGCTAATACACTATAAAACAAACTTGTAGCTGGGCGATGGAATCGAACCACCTATGTATTCAACGGCTAGCCCGTCTATTTTCAGGATTATAAATCCTCGCCCTTGCCAAAGGGCTTACCCAGCATTGGTGCTCGCAGCAGGTTTCGAACCTGCAACCCCCTGCTTACAAGGCAGGTGCTCTACCGTTGAGCTATACGAGCAATAAGACATTGCTTCCGATTAACAGCCTTGAGGCTTTACAGACCATATCTTGTGAGCCATAACCTGTGCCAAGGATTTCAGATGATAAACGAAATTTTATCTTTCAAGAGTCAACTTTCAAGTTTCATCTTTTACATTTAACCATTGACCTTTATTGTATGAACTTTTACTTAGTGGAAACAACAAGGCATCTTCGTGTGCCTCGCTGCATCTATGTCCTGTATTATCCTCATACATATACGATACATGGTGGGGAATATTTAACCTCCAATCCCCAGGAGGCAAGATGATGTAAACTTCGTTAATCAAAAGCAATGTTTTAAATTTCAAAACAAAGGAACGATAATGATATTATCAGAGCCTTTTAGAGAGAGTGCTCAATCTCAATTTCTGTCTTAGCGTTTGACTCAGACAACGCAAAATCAACGTTAGACAAGAAATCTTCAATCTCTTCTTCAAGAGAACGAATCTTAGAAGCCAGTTCAAGAGGATCCACAACCGATGGTGTGTTCATCATTCGAATGGGAGCTTCCACAGTCTTAATCTGCTCTGCATCTGGCGCTTTATCACGTTGGATATATGGCGCTCTGGCATTTTCAAGTTTATCTTCCAGAGATTTTTCTTCTTTTGCAAGAAGAAGCTGTGCAGAAGCACGCTGTGCACAAAGTTTGTTTAACAACTCTTGTTTAAAGCAAATCGTCCGTTTGCGTTCGATTGCCTCAGCAACTGTCATAGACACCTTACCAATTTTGACAATTGTCTCAGCATTAGACTTGACAATTTTTGCTTTCAGTTCATCGCGCACTGCCAAGAGGTCTTGCAGACTTTGATAGTCGTTGATCGCAGATTTCTTAAAATCATCAACAGAGCCGATATAACCAGGAATCTTACAATTATTCTCAGTTCCTTTTGCAATCTTAATACATTCAAGGTTATAAATACGCTTATTGATCTTATCTTCAATCTTAGAGATAGAAGCAAGTGCACGTGTTACGGAAATCTTAGTAGACATTCAATCTCTCCTATGTAAATTAGCTTTGATAAAGTCACTATACAGAAAAACAAAAACTATGTCAAGAAAAATTTTAATCTTTTACATCATCTTTTATAGAATCACAAAGATCTTGGACAAGATCAGATGTCGGTGACAAAATCATCTCGTCGGCTGCTGCTATAGCATCTGATGCTAAATCAACAAACGGAGTTGTTACCGCAGCAGTCACTTCAACAGCCGTTGTTGTTACATCGCTTGCAATCTTAAGCAAAGATCCTATCATAATCTCAACCCTCCTGAATGTCCGTGATTCCCTTTGTTTAATGACGCTGGCTCACGGTGGCACTCTCGTCAGTAAATTATTTTTTAGTTTTCTTAACGTTTTCTACAGGAGTGCTTGTTTTCTGTTTCACTTCTCGTTCACGCTTTGTTTTCCCAGTACGGATACGATAGGAAGCAGAAATCACTTCACCACCAATGACACGAGACACAGATTCATAATACATTTCAGTATTACCGTCTTCATCTTTGCGTTTTTTCAGAACTGCTACAGTTTGCGTTTTGCCACCAAGACGCACATCGTGCGGTACAGAATGTGTCTGCGTAGATTTTGATTCAAACTGAAAAGGTTGCTTGATCGCCTCGATAGCTGATACCTTTTTAGCAGACTGTTTCTTAGCCATTAAGTTTTCTCCTCCGAAAACAATAAACCTAGTTTATTTCGTGTGCCACATTTGGTGGCCCCTGCTGGACTTGAACCAGCGACCAAGCGATTATGAGTCACCTGCTCTAACCACTGAGCTAAGGGGCCGTATCTCTTTGGTATGAGATGATGTTATCCTGTATGATCTACATTGTCAAGAGATATTTTAAAATTTTATACATCCCAGTTTTCTTCTTGATGACACCCTTCCCCGAAACCAACTTCTTTTTCAAAATCAATACCTTTTCTCATACATTCCTCACATTAAGAGATATTATTTTCAAACTCAGAACGTAAAATACGAACTCTGTCAATACACTGTTGTAATCTACAAAGCAACAACTCAACTTGTTTATGCGTCTCTTCAGTATACGTTTTGGTCATCTTGCTTTTCTCCTTGATCTTTTCATTGCAGCTTCTGCACGTCTTTGTTTACGATTTTTATACGGTTGTTCTAAGGATCCTGATAACGTACTTTGTTGTACTAATCCCTTCGATGGGGTAGAAATAATATAACCCGCCTTCTTCACCGAACGATGCAATATATTTCCAGGATTCAATTCCAAAACCAGTTGTAGAAAAAGCGACATCATCCGCTTCTTCAAGCGCATCATCATGTGTTTTATGAAAAGACTCATGTTCTACGTACTCCCCGTTATCAGACTTAAGAACCATTTTTAATTTAAACATAACAAATCACCACTAACTTTATTTTTATCTTGTTATTAGATCTTATCAGTGGTGTTTATTTTTGTCAATTAAACTATTCCAGAAGCCTTGACACCACGCTCGTATTCTGCTACTGCAATCTCATGAGGGGAAAGGTCATAGGATGCATCCTTGCAAAGACCGACTTCGATGTAATGTTCTTCTAGCCCGTCAAGGATATCTGGCTCCCACGCTTTTTTCATGTCCGTGTGGACTGATGCACGGTTTCTGTCGTGCTTCACTACGAAATTTCTCAAAACGCTCTCCTAGAGATGAAAAACCCCTTCGTGTGGAGGGGATTGTTGTGAGATTAAAGCTGTGCCAAAGCTCTTTGGCGAATTTCGTCAAGATCCTCATCCACAAGCAGTTTACCATTAACAAAAACTGTTCTAAGCTCGTTATCAGGGTCAGATACCTGATTAATACCAAGATTATCTACCAGCTTCAACTCACCATCATCACCACGAATAACTTTAACAAAACCTTTCGCGGATTTCTTCCCAAGATCAGTCTTAGGCTCTTTTACAACCATTACTTGTCTGTCATCAATCACAGCACCAGTAGCTTTTACAGCCATCCCAAGAGAATCACGGGTTGTATACTGCGTTGTATAAGATCCTACACCAAACACAATGTTGCTGGAAGCAAAACCTCGTTCCTCAAGACGCTCAAAGATCTCTTTAGCACGAGAGATTGTGATAGAGTCTCCGTAGATTAAACCAACATGGCTATCAAGAACTTTGTAACCCAAAGAGTTTACACTACCACCGAAGATTTCCCACAGGCATTGTACAGCACCTTTGACCTCCTCCTTGGTCAGGTAATTTGCAAATTCATCACCTGTCAAAGATTTCCAATCTACAAGGTTTCCTTCTGAATCCCGCATCCAGGAAGTGTCTCGGGACATCTCATACAAAGTAACATATTTGCCATTCTTAAACAGCACAGCATCCATGTCACAGCACTGCCCCGTTGCCCATTCTTCCTGAGAGCACACACGATAGCCAGCAATGATGTGTTCTGGGATCCCACTGTCCGGTCGGAAGACCAGCTTGCCATCACGAGACATAATCTCATCTTTCAGGATTTTGGCTGCCTGTGTAATGATTGCCCAAAAATCATAACTGTCCGCGACGTATGAAGCATAGCCTGACGGAAAAATCTCTGTTGCATAACGCTTTAAGAACTCAACTTCAGCACGAAAACGTGCTTCAGCAAGCGACATGTCAGGATTTTCCTGCTGGATACGCTCAACAATAAAACCAATGTTCGTTGTCGCTACGCTATGCTCAGATGCGGGAATAGACCCAGCAACAAAGCGACCTTTCATGTTGTAATAGCGATTTGCGTAAACAATCGCTGGAATTGTATCTGTTCCCATTGAGCTAATCAGTTGCCCAAATTCGCTCTGTGCTGCGTCATGTGTTCCAGCTTCACCACGGTATGCAAAACAATGGTTCTGGAAAGGAACGTGATCGTTGTTATCACATGTTTTCTTTGCCCACAGTTCTGATAATTTACGGTATTGCCAGAAAGTCGTTGCCGTGGTAATCGTCTTCCAAGTCTCCGAGGAGATCACGCTCTCAAGGAAGTTTGGCAGCCAGTAAAAATCAGGATGTGTGTTCTGAATCGTGAACATCGGAACCTGAACAGGAACAAGAGTTCCTTCAGGCAAAGCTCTAATTTCAATTGGGAGATATCCAAGATCATGCAATCTCTCAAAACCCCAAGTTTCAACAGCATCCTTCCCAATGCTCAAATCACAAATCTCTTTGTAATCCTGAATCGCCTTTTCTTTCGGTAAGGCAAAGAAATTATTATTAAACATGTCAATCAGGAACCACTTGATAAATCCCTGAAGACCAGCAAACATTACACGATGGTCTTCATCTGCAAAATGCACAAAGTGTTTCGCATTGCGTGGTGTCATGTTGTCTTGAACAAACTGTGAACGTTTGTCGTACATCGAGATGTGACTTGGTTTATAAAAATCTGCAAACAGCAATGGACTTTCTTTGTGAAGCATGATCTCAACCCTCCAATCCTAAAAACGTATTTTTTCACTAAAACGTATCTTTGTCAATACCAACTTAAAAATTTTCTGTCCAGTCGTAGTATGCATAAATTTCGTCAACACCACCGTCGAGAATAAATTCTTTCCCACGAGAGAAAATTCCATGCGTAACATACAAAATAACACGTTTTGCACCAGCAGCTTTCAAGGCTTGAGCTAAGTTTGTAAACGTAAACCCACCATCGCAGATATCATCGACAATCAGGCATGTCTTCCCATCGACATCACCAAACACTGTTGTACCTGTGATTGCCCCTGTCGAAACATCACGGACTTTACCAGCCTCCACCACACACAAATCCAAAACATCAGCAACTTTCTGGGCCTTCTTGCGTGCTCCTGCATCTGGAGCAATCAGAACAAGTGATTTAAGCAGGTTAAAATCAAAATTCATTCCAAGAAACAACTCCGCTTGAGAACGAATTTTCACGTTATCAATCAGTGCTGCGGATACGTCACTGTGCGGGTCATCGACAATGACTTTGTGGAAACCAAGTGAATTAATCATTGTGGCAAAGACTTTCACCGATAGAGATTCTCCAGGGTTCATAACTCGGTCTTGTCGAGCATACGGAATGTACGGCAGGTGTAAAACCTTTTCCACACCAACATCCAAATTGCCAAGACGATTAACTGCATCAACAAGCAGTGCCAAACACATCACATCCTGTGAGTTCTTGAGTCTAGCGAAGATATCAACAAAACCAATCGAACCATGCGGAACATGACGCATATCGATCTTAATCTGCTCCTCACCACCACTAAATGTGAAATGGTCAACTGGCACATGTAGCTTGTTCAAACTCAAACGAATATTCATGATTTATCTCCTCTGATACGATTGAGGATAATATAATTTCTTGGTTTCACGTTACCATCAGAATCCTGAAATCCTGATCTAACACGCCTGATATAACCAAAGCTCTCCATCCGGGACAGAAATTCAGACACTTTGGTTCGTGAGTTTTCATTCCACCCCAACAGGCCACACAAGGATTGTTGTGACGGAAAGAATACCAGTTCCCCACCCAGAGGGTTCAGATTCTTGAAATACTCGTATCTCCACAACAAGCGTATCAGTCTTTGCAGATCGCTTGGTGATAACCGTTCATCAAAAACCCACTCTGTCGGGACAGCGATGTACGACCCAGCTTTCGGATTTACATGGAAACCCCCAACATTAGATTTCAAGGCAAACTCCGGTGTGTAATCCAACACCGAGAATGCTACCCATAACCCCACACAATGTCAACCCCTCCCATATGTCCCCATTTCAGGGACATGGGTATGTCCCCGTTTTGGGGACACAA
>OVXI01000003.1_pt1 | contig 75948 bp, 63 predicted proteins | sample 1732031 | NCBI WGS metagenome assembly OVXI01 (sample SAMEA4545821, study PRJEB24839) | metagenome | biome: chicken; feature: ceca content | place: Italy | collected 2013-05 | reverse complement strand
GGGATCGGCCTTGCGTGCGCGGTGATCTCTTTCGTGTGTCGGGGTCGCGGCTCGCACGGTCTCGTCCCGCTGCCGGCTGAGGCGTCGGTAGAGGAGGTACATGGCCCATCCCGTGATGAGCCCGACGGCTGTTCCGAGCAGCAGGTCGATGGGGAAGTGCTTGGCGAGGTAGATTCGGGAGTAGCAGATGAGCAGCGCGCAGAGGATCATGAGGACGGTGAACCACCGGCGGCGGACGATCGGTGCGGAGAGGGCCGCGAGGGCGGCGATCACGGCCGCATGGGACGAGACGGTGCCGTAGAGGCCCGCCACGGCGCCCGCCGGGACGTGTACGGCCCAGTCGCCGGCGACGGCGGCGCGCCGGAGGGCGATCAGCGAGTCGGCCGGGATGGAGAGCCCTTCGAGCGAGGGGGTGAACATCGGCCGCAGACGGGGCGGGAAGTCGGCCCAGAGGTGTTTGAGCACGCCGGAGTGTTTGAAGATGCCGGCGAACATGTCCGCCAGTACGAGGGCCGCGGCCAGACAGCCCGCGAAGAGCAGCAGGTTGCGCCAGCCGCCGCGCCGGTAGACGAGCCAGAGGATCAGGGCGTAGAGGGGCAGCCACAGGAGCGTGCCCGAGACGACGGTCATCGCACGGTCCGTGAGCGGGCCGCCGTCGAAGTTGAGGGCCATGAAGAGCCCGTGGTCGCAGTCGTAATTCATGTCGGGGTCAGAATTGGAAATAGATGAAAGGCTGGATGTCCGACGACTTGATCTGCATCACGCACCAGATCATCCCAGCGGCGAGCAGGACCTGCACGACCGTCGGCGAGGCGGCGACGATGCGCTGGGCCGTGCGGTCGGCCGAGGCGGGGAGCATGTGCAGCGCGTAGCCCGCACCCATCAGCAGGAAGACGCTCAGGTAGCCCTTTAGGACCTGCGGCGCGACCGCGAGGTTGAAATTGCTGAAGATCTGGTGGAGCATCAGCGAGACGGTCTGCATCGACTCGGCGCGGAACATCAGCCACCCGAAGCAGACGAGGTTGAACGTGAAGAAGATGCCCGCGATGCGCCAGCCCCACGACATTTCGGCTCCGGTGGCCTTCGCGCGGGGCACGAACTTCAGCCAGAGCTTGTGCAGGGCGAGCGCCGCGCCGTGGAGCGCACCCCAGAGGACGAAGCGCACGGCGGCGCCGTGCCACAGGCCGCCCAGAAGCATCGTGATGAGGAGGTTGATGTAGGTGCGCACGCGCCCCTTGCGGTTGCCGCCCAGAGGGATGTAGAGGTAGTCGCGCAGCCACGTCGAAAGCGAAATGTGCCACCGGCGCCAGAACTCGGTGATGGTGGCTGCCTTGTAGGGCGAGTCGAAGTTCTTGGGGAAGCGGAAGCCCAGCAGGAGGGCGATGCCGATGGCCATGTCCGAGTAGCCCGAGAAGTCGCAGTAGATCTGCAGGGCGTAGCCGTAGATGCCCGCGAGGCATTCGAAGCCGGAGTAGAGCAGCGGTTCGTCGAAGATGCGGTCGACGAAGTTCAGCGAGATGTAGTCCGAGACGATCGCTTTCTTGAAGAGACCCGTGAGGATCAGGAAGACCCCCGTGCCGAACATTTCGCGCGAGACATGAAGCGGACGGCGTATCTGGGGAATGAAGTCCTTGGCCCGCACGATGGGGCCGGCCACGAGCTGCGGGAAGAACGAGAGGTAGAAGAGGTAGTCCGTCCAGCGGTCGAGCGGACGCAGCTGGCGGCGGTAGATGTCGATCGTGTAGCTCAGCGACTGGAAGACGAAGAACGAGATGCCCACGGGCAGGAAGATGTTGCGGAACTGTAGGAAACCTTCGCCGAAGAGCCGGTTCGAAATGTCGATCAGGAAGTTGGTGTACTTGAAATAACCCAGCATTCCGATATTCACCGCGATGCTCAGCACGACCCAGCTCCGGCGGAGCCACGGCCGCCGCGTGCGGTAGAGTGCCCGCGCGATCCAATAGTCGCTCGCGGCGGCGAAGACCAGCAGCAGGAAGTAGACGCCGCTCGACTTGTAGTAGAAATAGAGCGAGAAGAGGATGACGTAAATGATCCGCACCGACGTGCTGCGCCGGAGCAGGGCGTAGAAAAGGAGAAACCCCGCGAACAGGAAGAGAAACAGGCCGCTGTTGAAGATCAGCGGTTGGTGGGTGTCGTAGACCAACAACCCGAGTGCCTTGTCCAGTATCTCCGCCGCCGATGCCATCCTCGTCGTCTCATTTTATCGCCACGGGCGCCATCAGCCGTTCGCGCACCGCCTGCCGGAGGCTGTCGGCCACGCACTGCGACCGCTCCTCGCGCAGGCGTCTCTCTTCGCGTTCGTGCGCCGAGCGTCGCACGCCGTCGTGGAGGGCGTCGGCCAGCGCCCGCGCCACCTCTCGACCGCCGGCGAAGTTGATATGCGTATAGTCTTTGCCGGCCCAGCCGTTCGCCACGAACCGCTCCATGCCGCCCATCGCGCCCATGGCCGCCGCCGTGTCCCAGAAAGCCGCTCCCTGCGCCGCGGCGGCTCCCCGCTGGCAGGCGATCATGTAGGGGATGGCGTCCATCGGTTCGAAGCCCCTGTCGGTGCGGACCGAGCGGTCGCTCACGCCCATCACGAGCACCGCCGCCGAGGGGAAGCACTGGCGGACGTAGGCGATCATCTTGACGATCTGCGCCCCGTAGTTGGCATAGTTGCGGATGCCCTGCTGCATGATGTTGAGTCCGTATTGCAGCACGACGAGGTCGTAGCCGATCATCGCCTGCGCCTGTGCGTTGAGCGCAGGATTCGTGCGGAAGAGGGCCTGCCCGTTGTTGCTGCGGACCGAGTAGTTGTCCACGCCGGCTCCCGCGGTGCCGAGCAGGGCGCCGTAGCCGACAACGCCCGGCGCGCCCTCCGCCACGCGGAACGAGAGCGAATGGATCGGACCGCCCGAAACGGCGATCTGACGCAGGACGTCGGCTCCGCGGACCGTGAAAGTCCTGTGCAGGGTATCGTTTATGCCGACCTCCACGCGGCTGTCGCAGCGGCTGAGGAAGAGGATGCGCGCCCCTTCGCAGGGGTCGAGCCGGCGGCGTGCGTCGGTCCCCTCCCAGCGGGTCTGGGCTCCGTTTTCGGGGCGGCAGACCCAGCCCGAAACGAAGAAGTCGCTGCGCAGGGGCCGGGGCGTCGTTTTGTACTGCATGATGTTGTAGGGGGTCCATCCCTTCGCCGAGGTCCGGACCGTGCGGCGGAAACCCGTGAGCGGCGAGGCCATCGGTGCGAAACCCGTGCCGGAGCCTCCGTAGGTCTCTTGCAGCGTTTCGCGCAGATCGGCCGTGAGGATGTCGCCTTCGATGAACGAGTCGCCCAGCACGGCGATCCGGACGGGCCGGCCGTCGAGCAGTTTGTCGTAGAGGGCTTGCAGCGGACTGCTGCCGGTGGTGTCGAAGTCCTCGATGGGCTGGAGGACGTCTGCGGGGGGCAGGTTGTTCGCGCACACGGGATGCAACGTCGTGTCGGCCGTTCCGATCGTCCATTCGAAGGTCGTCTGCACGGGGGCGAACAGCGTGTCGGCCGGGCTTTCCGTCGGCTCCGGCGGGGCGGCTGCGGAATGTCGGGCCAACTGTTCGGCCACTTTTTCGAGGTCTATGCGGAACTCCTCTTCGTCGAGCGGGACTTGCGAGGCGGCAGGTGCGGCCTCTTCGTCTCCGAAATCGATGAGATCCGAGAGGATGTTGGCGCGTCTGAGCGAGACTCCGCCCACGCTGCGGGGAGGGATGAGGCTCACGCAGACGAGCACCGCGATCAGCGCCGCCGCCGCGAGCCAGCTCCGGTGGGTGTAGTCCTTCCCGTCGTACATCAGTCGCGGCGCCCCAGAATCAGGAAGACGTAATAGAGCAGCGAGGCGATGGCGCTGAGTGCGGCCACCAGATAGGTGCGGGCCGCCCAGCCGAGGGCCTCCTTAGCCTGTGCGAGCTGTTCGCCCTGAATCGTGCGGCTCGATTCGAGCCATACGAGTGCGCGCGACGAAGCGTTGTATTCGACCGGAAGGGTGATGAGCGAGAAGAGCGCCGACATGGCGATCATGCCCACGCCGATCCAGCAGAGCAGTTCGTTCTGCGTCGTGGCGAGGATGCCCAGTCCGATGAGGATCACCCACGTGGCCATCCGCGACGAGAACATCACCACGGGCACCAGTTGCGAGCGCATCACCAGCGGAGCATAGCCCTGTGCGTGCTGTACGGCATGCCCGCACTCGTGGGCCGCGACCGCCGCGGCCGCCACGCTGTTCGACGAGTAGACGGCGTCGCTCAGATTGACGGTCATCGTCTTGGGATCGAAGTGGTCGGTGAGCTGTCCGGGGACATGGGTAACCTTGACGTTGTGGATGCGGTTGTCGCGCAGCATCTTCTCGGCGACCTCGGCACCCGTGAGGCCGCCTGCGAAGGGAATTTTCGAGTACTTTCTGAAGACCGACTGCAAGCGGGCCTGCACGCCGAATCCGATGATTCCGATCAGGATGATGAGCACGAACATGCCCAGCGTAGCAGCCGAATAGTGAGCCGCCTGCTGGGAGGCGGAGGTGTAGTGGCCGGCCTGAAGCAGGACGGCGAAAAGCGGTAATGTCATAATAGTCGTTTTGTGTTCGTTTTTTCTTCGGTGAAAATCCGTTTTCCGAGGGATTTTCCCTGCAATACGGAAGCCATTTCCGCGCGGACCGTGCCCGTTGCCGGGCCTTCGGCGCCGGAGGCTGCGGCCTTTATTTCTTCCGGTGCGTATAATAGGCTCCGGCCTGTTGGGCGGGCATCAGCACGATGTCGTTGACATTCATGTGGGCCGGCAACTGCACGATCCACGCGATCGCCTCGGCGACGTCCGCGCCCGTGAGCGGCGTAACGCCGTCGTAGGTCTTGTCCGCCCGGGCGCTGTCGCCGTGGAAGCGCACGAGCGAGAATTCGGTCTCGACCATGCCGGGGCGGATTTCGCTCACCTTGATGCCGCTGGCCAGCAGATCGGCGCGCATGGCCTGCGAGATGGCGTGCACGGCGTGTTTCGACGCGCAATAGACGGCACCGTTCTCGTAGGGCTCCGTGCCGGCGATGGAGCCGATGTTGACGATGTGCCCCGCGCCTGCCGCGACCATCTTTTCGGAGACGATCCGCGTTACGTAGAGCAGTCCCTTGACGTTGGTGTCGATCATGGCGTCCCAATCGGCGGTGTCGCCGCAGTCGATATGCTCCAGCCCGGCGGCCAGTCCGGCGTTGTTGACCAGCAGATCCACACGCTCCAGCGGCCCGAGATGCCGCCGGCATTCGGCTTCGCTGCGCACGTCGAAGAGGAGCGTCGTGCAGCGCCCTCCGCTCCCTTCGATTCCGGCTTTCAGTTCCGCGAGCCTCTCCGCGCGTCGGCCCGTGGCCGTGATGTCGTATCCCAGCCCTGCGAGCCGGAGCGCCGTGGCGCGTCCGATGCCCGAGGTGGCTCCCGTGATCAATGCCTGTTTTCTCATCATACTATGCTTTTGCAGTTTACGATGCATTCGTGTGTGCTTCGAGCGCCGCACCGGTATCCCCGCAGCCGGCGGTTTCGTCCGCGGCTTTCGCCGCACCGACTCCGGAGCTCCGACCGGGCCGGACGCCGCGCGTCGGACCGTGTCGCGGAGGTTGTCGCAAGCCGGCAGGCGGATGTGTGTCATCGTGCTCGCAAAAATAACGTTTTTCCCGGAAAACGGAAAAATTCGGCTCCATATTATTTCGCACGCATCTGTTTGGTGGCTTCGATGGCACGAAAACCGAAAAAAATGCGTTACTTTGTATCCGGTTCCGTCCGAAACGGACCCCGTTTGCCGCGTGAATCTCGAATATTTCATAGCCCGCCGCACCGCCCGCACCTCCGACGGCCGCCGTCGGGGGGTGATGGTGCGTATCGCCGTGCTCTCCGTGGCGCTGAGCGTCGCGGCGATGATTCTCGCGCTGGCCGTCGTCATGGGATTCAAGCGTGAGGTCGCACGTCTGATGACGGGTTTCACGGCGCATGTGGAGATCACCGACCTGCGCGGCGCCGATGCCGTGGCGTCGGTGCCCGTTCGCCGGAGCGAACCGCTCGAACGGGCGGTCCGGTCGGTCGACGGAGTCGACGGAATGTGGCCCTATGCGGTGAAGGAGGGGATCGTCCGGACGGCCGACGCCGTGCAGGGCGTGATGCTCAAGGGGGTGGACGACACGTACGACTGGAGCTTTTTCGCGGAGTGTCTGACCGAGGGGGCGCTGCCCCGCGTGGCGGACTCGGTGCGGACCAAGGAGGTGCTGGTTTCGCGCCTTCTGGCCCGTCGGCTCGGGCTGGGGACGGGCGACAAGGTCGAAATGCTTTTCGTCGATCCCGACGATGCGCCCCGCCGCGACCGGTTCCGGATCTCGGGCCTTTACAGTTCGGGCATGGATGAGATGGACGGCGCCGTCGTGCTCACCGATCTGCGCAACGTACAGCGTTTGTGGGGCTGGGCGCCCGACGAGGTTTCGGGCTACGGAGTCGATGCGGTCCGCTTTGAGGATGCGGAGCCGCTGGCCGGGCGTCTGTCGCACCTGCTGCTCTACGATGCTCCTGACGACGGACAGAACCTCGTTGCGACCGGTGTCGGCGAGTCGTATCCCAATATTTTCGACTGGCTGAAGGCGCACGACGTCAATGCCGCGGTGGTGATCGCCGTGATGCTCGCGGTCGCTTTTTTCAACATGGCTACGGCACTGATGATCCTCGTGCTCGAACGCACGCGCATGATCGGCCTGCTGAAGGCGATGGGCATGCGCGACGGAGCCGTGCGGCGCATCTTTCTCTGGCGGGCCGCCTTCATCGCCCTGCGCGGCCTCGCATGGGGCAATGTCGCGGGGCTCGGGCTGTGTTTCGTGCAATGCCGTTTCCACTTGCTGAAACTCGATTCGGAGGCTTATCTGCTCTCCGAAGTCCCCGTGTCGCTGGGATGGGGCTGGTGGCTGCTGCTCAACGGAGGTGCGGCGGCTGCGATCGTATTGCTGCTGACGATTCCTGCGCGGGTCGTTTCGACGGTCAAACCGAGTGAAACCATACGTTACGAACGATGAAACCTTATAATACGGAACAAACCAAAAAGGAGGAGGTGCGCGAGATGTTCGACCGCATCGCTCCGACCTACGACATGCTGAACCATACGCTGTCGCTGAATATCGACTGCCTGTGGCGCCGCCGCGTCGTGCGTCTGGTGCGGCGTTTCGCACCGCGGCGCATTCTCGACGTGGCCACCGGTACGGGCGATCTGGCGATCGCCATGGCCCGCCGCATCCGCGGTACGCAGGTGTTGGGAGTCGATCTCTCGGAGGGCATGCTCGACATCGCCCGCCGTAAGGTCGCGGAAGCGGGGCTCGACGGACGGGTCGTGCTCGACACGGGCGACGCCGAGCGGCTGTTCGTTTCGGACAGCGCGGTGGACGTGGCGACGGTCGCTTTCGGCGTCCGCAACTTCGGAGACCTCGATGCGGGGCTGAGGGATATCGCCCGGACGCTCCGCGAGGGCGGACGGATCGTGATCCTCGAATTTTCCACACCCCGCAATCCGCTGGCGCGGGCTTTCTACGGCTTCTGGAACCGCCGCGTGCTGCCCCGCGTGGGCGGTATGGTCTCCCGCGACCGGAAAGCCTACGAGTATCTGCCCGAGTCGATCGGCGAGTTTCCTGCGCCGGAACGGTTTCTGGAGATGATGTCCCGTGCAGGCTTCCGCAACTGCAAGGCCCGCAGTCAAAGTTTCGGAATCGCGCATATATATGTAGGTGAAAAATGAGCAGACGACTTTCAACCCTCCTGTTTGCGGCTTTTTCGCTCCTCGTCGCACTGAGTTTTTCGTCGTGCCGCCGAGCCGCCGAGAAGGCCCGCCGCAGTATCCGGATCGAAGGCGTGGAGCGGATCGAACGCCATGCTTTGTCGGGCATAGACCTCACCGTGCGCATTCATAACGGTTCCCGATACAAGCTGCTCCTCCACGAAGCCGAATTGGAAGTTTGGTATGACGGAACGCTCGTGGGAGGCGTCCGCCTCCGCGAAGGGGTCGAAGTGCCGCGCCGGACGACTCAGAGCCTAACCACGCGCTGGAAGCTGAGCATCGACGATCCGTTGGGGCTCTATGCCCTCTTGCGCAGGCTGCGCTGCGGCGACTTCTCGCAGATCGAGGTCGGATTCCGCGTGAAGGGCAGGGGAGGTCCTGCGGGAGTGAATATTCGGAAGGAACGGATGCCTTTGCCGGATTTTCTTCGTATCTTTGGTGCTGATACGGACGATCTGAAAACTTATTTCGACCTATGATGCGTGCTTTTTCGATCTTCTTTGCGCTTGTTCTGACATTTGGCGCGTCGGAACTCTCCGCCCAATCTCTTCCCGCGTTTCGGGAACATCTGGCCGAACCGCTCGCGAGGGCGACCGGATACGGAACCTCCGCCGTTACGGTCGCGGAGCACGGCGATGCGGCGGATGCCGTGGCCGAGGCTGCGCAGGAGAATCTCCGGCTGCGCTTCAAAGGTTACCGCGTCTGCATCTTTTTCGATAACGGACAGGATGCCCGAGCCGGAGCGGAGGCCGCGCGCGAACTCTTCGCTTCGACCTATCCGTCGACGAAGGTTTATATCTCCTACAACGCGCCCTATTTCACCGTTACGGCGGGCGACTGCGTTACGGCCGAAGAGGCCATTATCCTGATGGGACGTATCCGGACGACTTTCCCCAAGGCTTTCCCCCGGAGCGAAGAGCTGACCGTTGCGGACCTCGTGAACTAAAAAAGGGACTTTTCGAAAAATATCCGTTTTTTTCTTGCATATCCGCACCGAATCGGTATCTTTGCGGCGTTGATAAATGTTTAATTCTAACCTGTTGAAACGATGAAAAAGATTTTGTCTTTCGTAGTTGTTCTGGCCGCTGCGACGATGGTCGGCTGCTGCGGCAATGCGACGAAAAAGGCTGCCGCTGAAGCCGAAGCTGCCCCCGTTGCGACCGAGGCTGCCGCCTGTTGCAACGAAAAGTCCGACAACTGCAACAACGATTGCGGCGCGTGCGATTCGTCGGCCGCCTGCTGCGCCGAGCAGGCTCAGTCCGAGACCGAGGTGAAATAACCGTCCGGGACACGTGAAAACGGAATCCTTCACCGAGGGATTCCGTTTTTTTCGTTATTTTTGTCCTATGAAAAATTTCGCCGCTATCGATTTCGAAACCGCGAACCGCGAACGGACGAGCGTCTGTTCGGTCGGTTTGGTGGTCGTGCGCGACGGTGCGGTTGTCGATACGGCTTACCGGCTGATCCACCCGAGGCCGGATTATTACAGTAGGTTCTGCACGCTCGTTCACGGTATGACGGCTGCCGATACGGCCGATGCACCCGATTTCCCGGATGTGTGGGCCGGAATTGCGCCCTTGATCGCTGATCTGCCGCTGGTGGCCCACAACTCGCCTTTCGACGAGGGGTGTCTGCGAGCGTGCTTCCGCTTGTTCGGCATGCCGTGGCCCGACTACCGGTTCTATTGCACTTGCAGGGCTTCGCGTCGGGTGTTCGGAAAGCAGCTTCCCAATCACCGGCTTCAGACGGTTTCCGAGGCTTGCGGTTTTCGGCTCGACAACCACCATCATGCCTTGGCCGATGCGGAAGCTTGTGCGCACATCGCCTTGAAAATTCTGTAAGACGGACCGTCGCCTGCACGGCGGTTCGCCGTAATTGCCGGTTTTGCGTTTTTTTATGTCATACGCGGGAGTATCGTTGCAACTGCTTTGTTGTAAATATTTTATTTTACCCCCCCCCTCGGTTTCAGACCGCTCTGCAACCCCTCGACGGGCCGTTTATTTCCGGAAGCTATGATATGCGGAAACCGTAGGAAGTGTTGTTTGTCCGGAAAAATTGGTTAATTTTGATTCCGTAAAACGGTCGGAATTCACCGTTGCGCATTCCGGTTCTGCCTTACAGGATAGTGCGCATCGGTCTTTAGCGGGAGTTTGCGTCTGTTTTACATGCAGTGCCGTCATGCTGTCGCATATGTCTCCGGAGTATAAGACAGACATGACGGCATTTATTATTATATATAGGTATAGGTCTTGTTCGGTATTATTTCGAGGTCCCGTTTTCCGGCCTCATGGTTTCAAAGTGTTACCGGAACAAATAAATTTTTCGTCGAAAATGCGGATATGTGCTTATTTATCCGTAATTTTGCGCCCGTTATTGGATTTGGTCGGGGCTCACTCAACCGGTTTTGCGGCTTGCTGGCTCGCCGGAAATCATTCGGGGATTTTCCGCAAAGTGCAGTTCGGAGCGCAAATACCGTTTTCCACGCAGGTTCGTGCCGTGGAATGATCACATATACAGCGAGGAATGCGATTGTAACAATTTTTCGGTCAATTGCAATAAATTGTTGCCGGAAACCCAGTTGCTCCTTATCTTTTTGCGCTAATTTTTAGGTTATTCGTTAAAATCTTAAAATTTTTCTGCTAAATTATTTGTTACTTTACCTGTTGATGCCTATATTTGTTAACTAAACTTTTATTTTTATACTTAAATAGTGCTGATTTATGGTTAAAAAACTTTTACTGACTTTAGTCGCTTTAGCCGGCTTCGCAACATTGGCATCGGCTCAGATGCGTCTTCCTAACGTGAAGATCGAGAATGAGAAAGGCGAATTGATTCAGACCTCTTCCCTGCTCGATGCGAAGACCCCCATGATCATTTCGTTCTGGTCCACGACCTGCAAACCGTGCATCCGCGAGCTCAACGCGATCAACGATCAATTCGTGGATTGGCAGGATCAGGCTGATTTCCGCGTGATCGCCGTGTCGATCGACGACAGCCGTTCGGCTTCGAAAGCCAAGGCTATGGCCAGCGGTTTCGGATGGTCCGACTTCACGGTTCTTTACGATAAAAACCAAGATCTCAAACGCGCCATGAATGTCAACCTCGTGCCGCAGGTTTTCGTAGTGGATGCCGACGGTAAGGTCGTTTATTCTCATACGGGCTATAATCCGGGAGGAGAAGCGGAATTGCTGAAGGAGATAATTAAACTCAAGAAATAACACGAACCCATGAAATTCACCAAACTGATTCCGTTCGTCGTTTTCACGCTCGTCGCCGGTGCAGGTACCGCACAGGCGCAGGAGGGGGAGGCCGAAGAACGCGATAAAAAAGGATTCCTCACTGGCAGCTTCGAGACCAATAATATTTATTTCGTCAAGGAAGATATCGAAGTACCCGGCCAGAAAACGCCCGACGATCGTTTCGGTTCGAACAACTATCTGAAGGTCGATTATATCCGCAGCAAATTTTCGGCTGGCGTTCAGCTCGAAAGCTATTTGCCTGTCATTCAGGACTACCCTGCGGAATTTACCGGCACGAAGTTGACGAATATTTATGCGTCGTGGGTCGATGACTCGTTCTCGATCACGGCCGGTTCGTTTTACGAACAGTTCGGCAGCGGCCTTTTGTTCCGAGCGTGGGAAGATCGTGCGCTGGGTATCAACAACTCCCTGATGGGGGCGCGTTTTACTTATAATTATAAGAACTACGTCGCTCTCAAGGCGATCTGGGGTACGCCCCGTTTCGGCATGGAGTACGATACCGGCGTTCAGTTCCGCGGTTTGGATCTGAGTCTCAACATCTCGGAGATGTACGGCGCCAAGAAGTCGACCTTGCTGCTCGAAGGTTCCGTTCTGAATCACTATCAGAGTGTTCCGCAGAGCTACGAGAACGGGATGTCTCCGAATGTAACGGGGTGGTCCGCTCGCGTGAACTACGAAAACGGCGGGTTCATGGCCAAAGCCGAATATGTGGATAACGGTACGAACTATTTCCCCAATACGGAGATGAGCAGCGAGGATCCCCGCGAGTTCGTCGGCAAACGCGGCAACGCGCAGCTCCTCGAATTGGGATACAGCAACAACGGTCTCGGTATTTTCCTCACCGGCCGCCGCTTCGAGTGGATGTATTCCAAGTTCGACCGTACGTCGTCGAGCGCTGCCAACGTGTATAATTATCTGCCGGCGGTAACGATGCAGTATACGTATCTGCTTACGAACCTGCATCCTTATACGCCGCTGACGCAGGACAGCCGAAACGGCGAGATCGGCGGTCAGGCGGATATTTATTACAATGTAAAGCGCGGAACGTGGCTCGGGGGCAGACGCGGTCTGAAGCTGCATGCCAATTTCTCGACCTATTATTCGCTTGCAGGCAAGGGCAATGCGCGTGCCGACAAGCTGATGTTCCGCGATTTCAGCGCGGATATCGAGAAACAGTGGACCCGTGCATTCAAGATGAATCTGCTTTATTCGATGCAGGAGCGCAATACGGATTACGGTGCGACCGCCAAAACCGAGTTGGCTCATATCGTCGTGGGCGACTTCCTCTACAAATTCACGCCGAGGTTCTCGCTGCGTCTCGAATTGCAGTATTTGACCTCCAAGGAGGGGGATAAAGACTGGATGGCCGGATTGCTCGAAGCTTCGTTCGCCCCCAAGTGGAGCATCTTCGTCAGCGACATGTACAACCACGGCAACGACGCGGAAGCCAACCGCCTGCACTATTACAGCGGCGGCGTCAGCTTCGCACATTCGCATACGCGCCTGTCGCTCAGCTACGGACGTAACCGCGCCGGTTATGTCTGCTCGGGCGGTGTGTGCCGAATCATTTCGGCTTACACGGGTGCCAATTTTGCGATGACGATTTCGTTCTAAGGTTGAATTCCGCGGTCATGCAGTATTTTAGGTCGGATTACGTTTATGAGTCGTAAGGACAATCGAAATATTGCGTAACCGGACAGAACGAAACAAAGTAACACCAATTTTTAATACACGAAAATGAAAAAATTCTTTTTTGCAGTCGCTCTTTTTGCAGGCGCATCGACGGCTTTCGTCGCATGCAGCGGAAGCGATGACGAACCTAAGCCGAGTCTCGATGATATCAAAGAGATCGAACTGACGGTCGACAAGAATGCCATCGAGGCGAACGGCGAGGATGTCGTGAATTTCACGGTTACATCCGATACGGGCGTGAACCTCAATGACAAAGCCGTTATTCTGATCCCCGGTGAGGAGATTACTTTCCTCGATGAGATGTACTACACTTCCACCGTCAACGAGACGGTTACCTTCCAGGCCCGCTACAACGGCATCTATTCCAACGAGGTTACCGTGGAGGTGAAGAACCGGAGCAAATACGAAAAGTATTTCCGCCGTGTTCTGATTTCGCAGCTCACCGGTACGTGGTGCGTGAACTGTCCGGGCATGACGCGCTCGCTGAAGCTCGTGTCGGAGCAGTTCCCCGATCGGATCGAGATTCTGGCCATGCACGGTTCCAGTTCTCAGGGAACGGATCCTTATGCGATCCCGCAGACCAAAGAGATGTTCAGCCAGTTCCCCGACCTGCGGGGGTATCCTTCGGCAGTCATCGACATGCGCCAGAAGTCTGTGGATGCTACCACCTCGTCGTTGGTGCGTGCGATCAACAAGTCGCTGTTGGAATATCCGGCTACATGCGGCGTGAAAATCGCGTCGACCTATAACAAGGATACTAAGAAGGTGGATGCGAAAGTTACCGTGGCCGCCGAAGCGACGAACAAGTACGCTTTGGGTCTCGCCGTTGTGGTTGACGGACTCGAATACACGCAGACCGGAGCGGAAAACGATCCCGATTACCTTCATAACAATGTGGTGATCGCCATCAACAATCTCCGCGGAGAATTTGTCGGCGACGGGGTAATCAATGCCGGGGAAGAGGTTTCGCATACCTTCACGATCGACATGAGTACGACGAAATACAACATCGAGGACATGCGTGTCGTGGCTTTCATTCTGGCTCAGAGCGGGGATGCGTACTATGTGAATAACTCCGCAAGCTGCAAGCTCGACGGCGGTTCGATCGATTACACTTATAACGAGTAATGGATATTATGAAAAAACTTCTGAATATTTTTGTCGCTCTTTCGTTTATCATCGGATCGGCGGGATGCTCCGGCTCGGACGGAGGGGAGAGTCCCGTGAACGACGGTAAACTGACGCTTCAGGCGGATAAAACCGATATCATTGCGAACGGAGCCGACAAGGTTACGTTTCAGGTGATGCTGGGGGGCGAAGATATTACCTCGAACGCAAGCGCCCGGCTCTATCTGGTGGAGCGCGACGGAAAAGCCGTCAGCGAGAAACAGGCGTCCATGCAGTTCGCTTCGACCGTCGTCGGCACTTATGTTTTCGAAGCCCGCTACGAAGGCAGCACGCGACTGGTTTCCGACAACAAGGTTACGGTTACGGTCAGCGCCAACAACGAAGAAGAGGTCTTCTATCGGAAGGTTTTCACTCAGTACTTCACTTCGACGGGATGCCATAGCTGCCCCAATATGAACAAGGCGTTGAAGAGTCTGAGTCAGGAATATCAGGACCGTATGGTCATCGGGTCGTTCCATATGAACTACAGCGCGGTGATGGATCCGATGGCAATAGATGTTACCACGAGCTATATGAGGGACGTGCTGTATACGAGCGGTTTGCCCGGCTGCTTCCTCGATCTTCGGTCCGATACGAACTGTTACGGTCTGACGCCCGAAAAGACGACGATGGAAAACATCGACCGCATGTTGGCGGATTATCCGGCTGCGTGCGGCGTCAAGATCGATTCGAAGCATGATGCGGCCAAGGGTACGATCACTGTGAAATTTACGGTGAAGGCTTCCGTAACCAATGAGTACCGCATCCTGCCCTTCCTCGTCGAAGACGGGATCGTGGCGAATCAGGACGGCGGTTCGTCCGATTACGTACACGACAACGTCGTGCGCGCTGCCGGGGCCGCCTCGCTGGTGGGCGATCGTCTGAATACGATCGAGAAAGACGCGGAAGCGACCAAGAGCTACACGTTCAACGTGCAGAACGGTTGGAACACCGACAACATGCGTGTCGTGGTCTGCGTGCTCAATTCGTCCAACGGCGTCGACTTCTACGGCAACAATGCGGCCACCTGCGGGATCGACGAATCTATCGACTACATTTATAACGAATAAAGAACTATGAAACGGATTATAAACCTACTTACGACCTGTGCGCTGGCCTTCCCTGTCTTCATGGCGGTCGGATGTTCGGGGAACAGCGGGGAAGAGGAGCCTGTCGGGAACGAGGTCAGCTTGGAGGCGAGCAAGACGAGTGTCGTCGCCAACGGCAACGATCAGGTAACGTTCACCGTCAAATCGGACGGCAAGGATGTTACTGCGTCTGCGAAGATCAGCTGCACGGACCCGAGCGGCGAGGAGAAGGAACTCGAAAATGCGACGTTCTCGACGAAGACCGCCGGCGACTACACCTTTGCGGCGACGTACGATTCCCGGACGTCGAAAACCGTGAAGGTTACGGCTGTGGAGGAGAAGTATTTCCGCAGAGTGTGCGTGATGGATATTACGGGTACGTGGTGCACGAACTGCCCGGCTGCCGGACAGACGCTCGAAATGCTGGCGCAGAACCGCCCCGACCGGATGGTTATCCTCGCGGTCCATGGCGACGGTCCTGCCGAGAAGGACCCGATGACGACGCCCGTGATGGATATGCTCGATAAGATGTTCACGATCTCGGGCTTTCCCTCGGTCGTGGTCGATCTGCGCGAATCGATCGACAATGCGGGTCTTTCGAGCGGTGTCATCGACGCTTACGACCTGTCGCGCGAGGAGTATCCGGCTACCTGCGGCCTGCGGGTGGAGAGCAGCTACAACGAGTCGACCGGCAAGATCGACATTACGGTAGGCATCACCTCCAATACGGGCGGAGAGTACCGGCTCGCTGCGATCATCCTCGAAGACGGTATCACGGCCAAGCAGATTCAGGACGGCTACGAGAAACCCGATTTCAAACACTTCAATGTGGTCCGCAAGCTGCTCTCGTCCAATTTGGTCGGCGATTCGGCAGGTACTCTTGAGGCCGACAAGGAGAAGACGATGGAATTTTCCACCGAAGTGGATTCGGAATGGGTGGTCGACAATCTGCGCGTGGCGGTTTATGCGACCGACAGCAGCGGATTTATCAACAATATCGTGGAGTGCAAAGCCAAAAACGGCTCCTGCGACTATAAGTACAACGAATAATTACTAACTTTCTTTATTACATTCTTAACCTATTTCACTATGAAAAAATTTCTCAGATGGTTACCCGCTCTGCTGCTCTTTTCGGCAGTGAGCGTAGCTTGTTCGGACGATCCGGATAATCCTACTCCAGAGCCCGATCCCAACCCTACACCGGGGACGAAGGTTGAAGCCCAGACTACGGAGGGCGCCGACATTACTCTGGTAGCGACGTCTACGGATAAGATCGAGTGGCAGGTTACTCCGCATTCGGAGTGCTTGAGCTATCGTGTGGAATTCAAGATGCGTGCCCGTTTCGCCGAGGACTATCGTATGGCTTTGAGAACGGAGCCCGATATGTCCTACGAAGAATATACGAAGGTCCGTATGTTCGCAACGGACGGTACGGGTGCCGGTGCATGGAAGGGTGCGGTCGACGGTGTGGGCGAACCGCGCGATTTCTCTACGGACATGACGATCTTCCAAGGCGTCATGATTCCCGATGCCGAATATCAGATCATGGTGTGGGGATGCCGGACCGACGACGGCAACAACCCGGCCGAGTATACGGAGATGACAGTAAAGACCAACTCGGCCGGCGAGCTGATCGGCAATCCGGAGGTAACCCTGTCGGTGATAACCAACACCCGTTATACGCAGGTTACTTACACGCCTAACGAAGACTGCGCCGGATTCTTCTGGTGGGAGCTGGCGCGAGCCGACTTCGACGAGTTCTTCGAAAGCGGAGGTACCGAAAAGGAATTTATGGATATCGCCTGCTCGTATGTGCTGGACTATGCTACGGAAGAGGTGGAAAATGTCCGCGACCTGCTGGCATGGGAAGATGCGGATACGCGGTCTACGGCAGTCGCTATCGCCATGGACGGCAACCTGACGCGCAACCCGACTATTTTCTATGCCCATTATGACCTGAAGGAACCCGATCCGAATGTGGCGCCAGCGAAATATTCGTGCGAATTCGTGAAGTGCTCGTCGATGATGCTGCGTTTCGATGTTACGTTCGAGAGCGAAACTACGAAGTGGGTTTACTATTGCCTGAATCCGAGCGGCGGTCAGTTGCCCAACAACGAATACGATCTGGTGCTGAACGGCGGCTGGATGGTATCCAAAGACGATCCTTATCAGTGGCAGTATGTGGAACCCGATACCGATTACAGCATTTTCATAACTGCTACGAATACCGATGAGCAGGTATTGAAAATGGAGGAGCTCGGTCTCTGCCAAACCAAGCCGATCGGCACGTTCGACCAGCCGAAGGATCTGATGAAATGGGAGAAAGTCGATGGAAACGATAAGACGAAGTTCCGCATCAACTTCTATCCGGACGAGGAGCAGATCGCCTGCTATTTCTTCATGACGCTCGAAAAAGGTATGTGCTATCCCGATCCGGTTACGGGCGGGATGACCGACATCGACCTGACGGATCCCGCCAACGTCGAGACGATGCGTATGTACATGATCCAGCATGCCAATATAAATACTCCGCTGGCCGGTAAGGCAGAGGCATACTTCACCTATACCGCATGCGAGCCGGATACGGACTATGTAACGTTCGTACTTGCCGAGACATGGGACGGCAACTTCGTGGATGTCCAGTATATGAATGTCAGAACCGCCCCCAACGATGGCGGTGAGGACCCGAAGGTAGAGTTCGGCGAGGATGCGGTGGATAAAGACAACATGAGGTGGAGCGTAGAGTTCATTCCCAACGAGGATGTATACTCGATGCGTTACTTGGTTTGCACCGAAGATGATGCTTCGGCGCGTATCGACGACCTCGTGTCGGCTACCGATGAGGAGAAACTGATGGCTTGGACCGAGTACGTTATGGGCGAAGCCGCTATGACGAACTACGGTGTAACCACGACTTCGGAAGGTAAGATTACGGACGACATGCTGGCCCTCGCTATCGGTATCGGCAAGAATCACGAGACCGGCAAAGACGTGGTCAGCGATCTGGCCGTGATGCGTCTGAACTACGACACCATGGAATCCGAGGTGCTCACGCTCGGGCAGGAGGCCCAGAAGGCGATCGCCAAAGCCGTTGCCGAGCGCTTCGAGGCTGAGAAAACCGCTCGTGTCGCTGCGAAGCCCCTGCCGGGTTACGGAGGTGCTCATGTGCGTATCCGCAACTAAGTGATCGATGACTTTTGTTTGGAAGAGACTTCTTCGCTCTGATCGCAGGGCGAGGAGTCTCTTCTAAAAATGGAATGAATTTAATATTTAGCGAATTATGAAAAGTTATAAAATCTGGGCGTCGGTGCTTTCGCTCTGCGTAGGTCTTTTCGCGGCTTCGTGCAGCGACGACGGAACGGAAGAACCGCAGATCGTTACACCCGAGATTGCCATTTCCGAGGTCATTCCGGATGTGGAGAGCGTTACTTTCACGCTTACGACCAAGGATGCGACCGCTTATGAATACGGATGCGTTCCGACGAGCGAATTCGAGAGCGGCGCGATCGTCGAGATGACCCGCGAGGAGGGCGCTGCTCCCGCAGACCCGATCAAGATCGAGGGACTGACGGCTTCGACGGCCTATACGATCGTCGCACGGGCCTACAACGGCGAAGTGCGTTCGGAGACCGTGAACGAAGCCACCACGACGCTGGCCGCTGCGAGCGAAGCTCCGGTGCTGACCCTCTCGGAACCCGTCGTCGACGGACAGAGCGTAACGTTCAAGATCACCCATACGGGCGATTGTGCGAGCTACAACTATGCAGTGTATGAAAAGAGCGCGGGTCTGCCCGAGGATTTCAAGACGGTAGCCGCCAAAGAAGAGGGCGTGGAAGTCGAGGTGAAAGGTCTGAAAGGCGAGACCGCCTATGTGATCGAAGCCTACGGTACGATCGGCGACATTACGGGCGAACACGTGAAGGACGAATTCACGACCGAGGCTCCGGCACTCGATGTGGCGATCTCGGAAGTTACCGCCAGAGACGCCCGCATCCGCACGACGATGGAGGAAGGCGTCTGCGCCTCCTACTACCTCGGCGGTTTCCCGATGTCGAGCGCCCTGACCAACGAGGAGATTCTCGAGATGATCGCGGCCGAAACGAGCGATATTCATCATACGAATGACATGGACGACCTCTTGTCCAACTTGCAGATCGACGGTCTGACGGGCGGACTCGAACCCGAGACGACTTATATAGTCTGGTGGATCGCCTGCGACGCAGATCCCGATAACGATAAGGAAGAGAGCGCGAAGCTCACCGCTTCGCAGATCCAGAAGACCTCGTTCACTACGAAGGAACTCGATCTGACCAGCACCGCTACGGTGGCCGTCTCGGTGGAGGCGATTTCCACGTCGACTGCGAGCGTGAAGTTCACGCCTTCGTCCGATGCCGTACAATACTATTATGTGGCGATTCCGACGGCCGACGTCGAGAAATTGTACTTCAACGACAATTTGCTCGCGAACCATCTGATCCTGATGAAACCTGCGCAGACCGCTGAGCAAACCATCGCATTCAATTCGTTGAAATCCGAAACGTCCTATACTTTCTGCGCGATCGCCGAGGATAAGGACGGTAAGTTCGGCGTGCCGGTCAAAGTCGTGGAATCGACCAAAGGATTCGAATTCGACAGTTCGGTGGTATTCGAGCTCAAACAGATGGAGCTGAAAAACGATCCTCAGGAGAACGCTCAGTTCTCTATCGAGGGGGATCTGACCGATGCGCAGGAGATCCGTTACATGAATATTACCCGCGCCGATTACAGCAGCCAGACTTATTTCGGCGGTAAGGAAGAGAATGTGCTCAATGCGCTGCTTACAAACGGCTATCCCACAATAGCGGTTCTTCCCGACGAGTTGACGCGAGGGCGTCTGGATAAATTCACGCAGCTGGATCCTGCGGAGGACTATTACTGCTTCGCCATCATTCTGGATAAAGAGGGTAAGTTCACTTCGATGCAGAAGGTGGCCTACAAGACGGCTTCGTACGATCAGAAGGGCACGGCGACCGCAACGTGGGAAATCAGCGAGGAGAAGCAGGCTGTCTACGGAGACAACAGGCTCATGGCAGCCACGGATTACAAGCTGAAGATCACGCCCAATGCGGATTGCGTCGAATCGTGGGTCTATATCGTCCATAAGGAGGCCTACGAGGCGCAGCCGACCAAGGAGTTGATCCGTCAGGCCAAGACGCAGGATGCGGGTTGGCACAGCCAAGGCGCGACGCCGTGGATCACGGAAACCAAGACTGTTTACGACAACTATATGCTGCTCGTGGTTTGCAAGGACAAGGATGGCAAATACAACGACATCCGGCGCGATGCAAAACCCATCGAGAACAAATATTCGAATTACGAGAAACCGGAAAACCCTGACGAGGGCGGAGGATCGCCCAAGGGGAACAACTGATTTACATTCATTCAATAACCTATTAAATTTTTTATGAAGAAATTATTTTATATCCTCGCCTTCGCCCTTGCAACGACAGGTTTCGCGGCGTGCAGCGATGACGAGGGAACGGAGGGGGGAACCAGCACCGAATCCGGCATCAACTCCAAGGATTTCGATGCGACGGTTGCCGTATCCGGCGATGGAGAGGTGAAGAATCTGACGTTCGATGCGAAGGGGACATGGTCGATCGTGTCGGCCAAGACGTGGTGCTCTTTCGAACCGTCGAAAGGTTCGGCCGGCAAGAACACCATAACGCTCACGACCGATCCCAACGAGAGCGGCTCCGAACGGTCGGCGAAAATCACCATTACCGTAGAGGGCCATAAGCAGGAGGTGCTCTGCACGGTCGTGCAGAACGGTGAAACGCCCGAACCCTCGACGATGAACGACTGGATACACGAGATGATGGGCGAGTACTATCTTTGGAATGAAGAGTACCGTCAGCTCGATATGGCACCGTACCTTGAGAACGAGACCATCGGATTCAGCGCTTTCCTCCAAGCGGGACTCGAAGGCGTGGATGCCATGGATCACATCAATATCGAGGACGGCGGCTGGGTTACAAACGAGGAAACGGGCGCACAGGAGCGCGAGTTCTTCTCGAACGTGAAGCAGGTGAGCGGCGGTATTTCGTATGCTCCCGCCGCAATGCCGGAGACACGTGCTCAGATAACGGGTCTCGGATTCGTGCGGCTTATGCCCACCTACTTCACCGAGAATTCTCCCAAGAAAGTCGGCATCGGTGTCCTCGCCGTGTATCCCGATTCGCCGGCGGCAAATGCCGGTATCGGACGCGGTACGTATATCAACCGGATCAACGGTGCGACGATCACCGAATTAAACTATAAGTCGCTCGTGAAGCAGCTCAGCATTTCGAGCGGAACGGTGAGACTGGGGTTGGCCGAGATTTCCGTGGTGGACGGCCAACTGAGCATCAACGAGCAGGGTCCCACCGTCAATCTGACGGCTGCGGCTTACGAGGAGTCCGTATTCTACTATGCAGGTACGGGACAGTTGGAGGATGGCAGAACGATGGCCTATCTGACCTACGGACAGTTCGAAATGACGTACGATCAGGCGTTGCTGGATCTCTTCAAGGAATTCAAGCAGAAGAACGTAACGGAACTCGTGCTCGACCTCCGCTACAACGGCGGCGGACATGTGATGTCGAGTACGATGCTCGCGACACTGATTGCCGGCGATAAGTACAAGGACCAGATCTACACCAAGATGGAGTATAACAGGGAGCGCACCGAAGCCGGAAAGGTCGGCGAATACCGCATCGGTAATTCGACCATTCCCGACGGCAACGGCGTTTACAGCCTGATCGTGGACGCTCTGCAATACTCGCTGAATCTCGATCATGTGTATGTGATCGGCACGTACGACACGGCTTCGGCCAGCGAAATGATCATCAACGGTCTGCGCGGCTTAGGCATCGACGTGCGTCTGGTGGGGCAGCAAACCCACGGCAAGAACGTCGGCATGGAGGTTTGGCAGCAGACTTCCGGTACGACCACCATCCAGTTCTCGCCGATTACGTTCCGTGCGTACAATGCGAAAGACGAGTGCGACTATGCGGACGGCTTCACGCCCGACTACATCTCGCCGAAGGAGAACGAGTATGCCGTCTTCCCGTTCGGCAGTGTCTATGAGACGGTCGCAGGTCCGGCTATGATTTGGATGATAAAAAACCAGAAACCTTCCGCTTCGCAGGCTTCGATGCTTAGGGTAGCTCCGGGTGCGGGCTTGCGTTGCGGCGAGCCGATCGACCTTACGAAGAAGGCCAAGATGACGGATGCTCTGGTTCTCGGAGCCGAAAACGAGTAATCGTTTCGTCCGGTGCAGTGAGGGCGGTGCAGCGAAAGGCACCGCTCTCTTTTTTATGTTTCGGACAGTCCGTTCGCCGGCCCGGTCCGGATGGAGGGGCGGAGGGTCTAATCCTGCGGCTGTCCGGTTATGCTTGCACTGTGCGTGAGCTCCCGCTCCGGAGCGGAAAGGCCGGTTGCGGGCGGGCCCGGACGGCGGAACAGGTCGGGAAATCGCGTATACTATATGACATCCGTTTCCGTTATTCGTCGATATGACCGGTAACTCAGATCCGCCGTCGTTCCCGGTTGCGGAGCTGCCCGGGGGTAAGACGATTCCGGGGAGGGCGGGAACGGGGACCGGCCGACCGGATGCGCGGCGGCCCGGAAGCCGGGCTGCCCCGGTCCGCTGCTGATTTTGCCGGATCCGGAGCGATGGCTCTTCGGGTGCGACATGTGCCCGCTGCGGCTGTCCGCAAGGGCGAACGGCCTTGTTTTTGTCGGTAGCATAAAGCCGAATGCTAACACGAAAAGATGATGAAAATGCGTCTTACACCGATTCTTCCGCCGGCAGCCGGATCCGGTTGCCGGCTTCTTGCCGGTGTCGCCTTTCCGGCAATGTGTTTTGTGTCGTATCGACGAATGCCTGCTTCGCCGGACGTGCAGGGATCGTCTGCTGATAAGAAGGGCGTATGATTGGCGGAAAAGAGTCGCACGCGGGTGCCAAATGCCCCGGCATGAGTATCAAACCGATGCTCAATATCCGAAGCGGAACGGGCGACGGCCGTCATACGCTCGTCATCCAACTGATCCGGGAGCGACGCCGGGGTGTGATCTTCACTCCCTATCGGTTGCTGCCCGAGGAGTTCGACGCCGCGAGGCGAAAGGCCGTCGTAACATGCCGTCGCAAGACGCATCTGGCTTTCATCCGGGAGGTCAATCTGTTTTTGGAAAATCAGCGGCAGGAGCTCGGACGCATCGTCTCCGAACTGGAACGCGAAGGGCGGCCGTTTACCGTGCATGACGTAACCTCGGCCTACCGCCAGCGGTACGACAACCGCTATGTGCACACCTTTTTCCGGCGCCAGATCGAGGACCTGCGCAAGGCGGGGGCATTGGGAACCGCCAACAAATACAAGGCTACGCTGGTCGCTTTCGAGAAGTTCGCCGGTTTGCGGCGGGTCGATTTCGACAGCGTGGACGAAAACATGCTGCTCGATTTCGAGCGCTATCTCCGGCAGATACCCTTGTCGCCCAATACCGTGGCTTTTTATTTGAGTAATTTTCGGGCCGTGTACAACAAAGCGCAGAAGCGGGGTTATGTAACGCACGACAGATCGCCTTTCCGGGCTGTGCCGGTACATATCCAGAAGACGCGCAAACGGGCCGTCAGCGCCGAGGTCATCCGTCGGGTAGCCACGGCCGAGTTCCCCGATTCGGACAAGCTGAATCGTGCCCGCGATCTGTTCATGTTCAGTTTCTACACGCGGGGAATGTCATTCGTCGACATGGCCTATCTGCGGCAGGAGGACGTGCGGGACGGGTTCGTCCGTTACAGGCGCCGCAAGACCGGACAGGTGTATACGGTCAGGATCATCCCCGAGGTGCAGACGATTCTCGACCGTTATCGGGAGCAGTGTGCTCCATGGGCCCTGCCCGTACTGCTCGATTACGGGGAAGACGGTCTGTTGCATCCGCTCGTGTTCGAGGGTGCGACGTCCGACGAACGCCTCCGTTTCGAAACCAAACTCTATCTGCGCTATAAATACAGCCTTTCTCATTATCTGCGCTCCTTGCGGAGCATGCGCCGCCGGCTGGATCTGCCGGTCGGTCTCTCGTTCAACGTGGCGCGTCATAGCTGGGCGAGTCTGGCCCGCCGGCAGGGCGTGCCGGTTTCGATAATCAGCGTCGGGTTGGGACATACGTCCGAAAAGACGACGCAGATCTATCTGGACGAACTGGATAACAGTGCGGTCGATGCCGCAAACGAGACGGTGGCGGGTTTGTTGAAAAAGAGCGGGACGCCTTGGGGAAAGAACCGGAAAAAATAGTATATTTGTTGGCATAGGAGAACGCATGCCTTCGGGAAAGAGCGCATGCGGCGAAATACGGTCTTTTCTTAAAAGACTGTGGCGCCCGTTCGGGGTCCTGCCGAAGCTGTATTCGGACGTATCTTTATCGGCACAAAGATAGGGATTATTTTACTATTAGGTTCTACCCCCCCCCATACCAAAATCAGCCGAACACCTATCTGTTTGTTGTCATTTTCGTACTCCTAACCCTTTGCGGGTCAGGAGTATTTTGTTTTCAGTGCCGAAGGCGAACAGTGCATGTGTCGCTGGCAGAAACGGTAAAAGGCGAGATAACTTTTGAATCGGAACAGCCGAATCAGTTCGTCGTTGCTCCTGATTCCGTCGCGTATGGCCTGAACGATGTCGGCCGCTTTTTGTTTCACCCGCCAGCTGTGAAAGGGTTCGCCGAAGGTTTCGCGGAACCTGCGGATGAAGGCGCTTTCGCTCATGTTGGCCATTTGTGCGAGTTCGTTCAAATGCTCCGCCTGATGGTAGGTGCTCAGCACGAACAGTCGGAAATCATCCTTGGGCCGGATCACGTCCCGCAAGAAATCGCCCAGTTCCTCCGCTCCGTAGAAATAGCGCATCATCAGAAAGAGCTCGTACTCTTTGACGACATGATAGCAAGGCAGATGCAACCCTTCGGGTTCGAGAACCGGTCCCAGCCCCCGGAAAAAGAAGAGCACCTCGGGGACGATCGGCAATATGGGCGGAGAAGCCTTGCGGGAAGTTGCCCGAGTCGCTATCCCGGCCAATATGTCGTTGTGGCAGAGCGTGATCCGATTGTTGAAATCGAGTATCACCATTTCGCTGTCCGTCAGAGCCCGTACCGAAACATCTTTTTTCCGGGCAAGGAATACGCACTGTCGGTCGGTGAGTTCGTAGTCTGCGTTCCGACCGATACGAACATGTATGCGTCCCGTGAGCAGAAAGAGGATGCGATGCGAGCGGCAGTGCGCTTCGGGCAGCGTTTCGCCTTCGGTCAACCGCGTCCGTCCGAATCTTGCGGCGAAACGGTCTTTCTCGGCGGAACAGGTCGCGCATCCGGCCGGACAGTCGGGAGTATGGAAGCCGCCCCATACGGAATTTTCTGTTTGTTTCATCGCTTGTACGTGTCAGTATAGGTATATGTGCCTGAAAAACAACGTAAAAAAATCAAAGTTTCATCGTGTTTCGATAACTGTGCAATTAGTAAACATTCATTCGCAATCGAATCGTGCAATAGGTTAATATAGAAATCCATACATCAGGAAAAAAACGATGGCAGTCTTTTAAGAAAAGAGTGGCATGTTTTATTATCGTTCATCTGTCTCGTTCCGTGGCGTTTGCAGCTGACGCAGGGGAACCCTCCCTTTGCGCGTGAAGCCGGTTTGCCGTCGCAGTAGCGGATTTGCAACAAGCGATAAATTTTACATACATATGAGAAAACTGCTTTTCACGGTATTTCTGATCTGTTGTACGGCCGGTTCGGCGGCTGCGCAGCAGCTTGGAGTCAAGACCAATGCGCTGCATTGGGCGACGGCCGGTACGCTCAACGCAGGGCTCGAAATCGGGTTGGGCAAGCGCACTACGCTCGAACTGACGGGCGACTACAATCCTTGGCCGCTCGACAGGGACCAGAACAAGAAACTCAAGTTCTGGTCGGTGATGCCCGAGTTCCGCTATTGGCTCTGCGAGCGGTTCAACGGTCATTTTTTCGGTTTGCACTCCGGCTACGGCGAATACAATATCAGCGGTGTGCGTATCCCGTTCCTGAAAAAATCCATGAAAGACCATCGTTATCAGGGGTGGGCCACCGGATTGGGTATCTCCTACGGCTATTCGTGGCTGCTGGGCAGACGTTGGAACCTCGAAGCTACCGTCGGCGTGGGATACGTCTACACGAACTACGATCGTTACGAATGCCGGACTTGCGGGAAATTCCGCGGTACGAACGACCGTCATTATTTCGGCCCGACCAAGGCCGGTATTTCCATCATATACATCATAAAATAGGAGGAAGAAGATGATGAAGCATATCTTTCGCATATTGTTGGCGGTGCTGGCATGCAGCCCGGCGTGGGCCTATGCGGGCAAATCCGAAAGGAAGACGAGCTATCTGCCGGCCATCGAGGTGGCGAACGGTGAGGTGCGGAAAAACGGCCGCAACGTGGAGTTGACGATGGTCGTCGATCTGAGCGGAGCGCGTATCCGGACGCAACATACGGTGGCGCTCACGCCCGTGCTGGTTTCGCGCGACGGACAGCGCGAGGCGGCGTTTGCTCCGGTGGTGGTCGACGGCGGCACGCGCAACAGGGTCTACCTGCGGGCGCAGCGGTTGCGGAGCGTCGAGCTGCCTCCCCGACACGACGGACAGGAGGAGGTGGTCATCCGCCGCCGCAACGGCAAGGAGCAGACCTACGATTATGCGGCTTCGCTGCCTTACGAGCGATGGATGCTCGACGGGCGGGTGGAACTGCGCGAAGAGGTGCACGGCTGCGCGAACTGCGGTGTCGGCGAGGCGGAACAGGAACTTCTGCCCGCCGTGCTGCCCGAGTTCATCCCCCGATACGGCTTCGCTACGATCCTTCCCGAACCCGAACCGGTGAAGATGCGCGCCGAAACCCGTACTGCACGGTTGCAGTTCCGGCAGGACAGCTACAAGATTCTGCCCGATTACAAGGACAACCGGGCCGAGCTGGACAAGGTGTCGAATTCGATCCTGCTCGTGAAACAGAACGAAGATGTGAAGATCACGGGTATCTACATCGCGGGTTACGCATCCCCCGAGGGGTCGATGGCGCATAACCTCACGCTTTCGGAAAACCGTGCCAAGGCTCTCGCCGAATACATCCGCCGTCATGACGACATTGTGCCCGACATGCTGCATGTCGAATGGCACGGCGAGGATTGGGAAGGTTTCATCGAGGCGCTGGACAGCTGTCCGCAATTGCTGGGGCTCGACCGCATCCGCGAACTGATCGCGGAATACCCCGACAATCAGGATTTCTGCGAATTGGAGATCAGCAGGCTGGAGCCTGCGGAAATCTATGTCCGCCTGTTGAACGAGGTCTATCCGCGGTTGCGCCGCAACGAGTACAGGATCGAATACAACGTGCGTAATTTCAATCTCGAAGAGGCGCGCCGGATGGTCGGCGAACGTCCCGACCTGCTGAGCGTGCAGGAGATGTACAAGGTCGCCGGATCCTACGAGAAGGGGTCGGCCGAGTACGAGCGGGTCATGCAGACCGCAGCGCGTTATTTCCCCGACGAACCGGCCGTGCTGAACGATCGGGCGCTCGATGCGCTCGGGCGGGGCGATGCGGCGGCCGCGATCGGTTTGCTGGAGGGGCGCGGTCCGGTGGAGAAGAACCCCTCGCTGCTCAATACGCTGGGCGTGGCCTATGCCCGCAGCGGCGAAGCGTACAAGGCCGAAGAGGCGTTCCGTCGGGCGGCGGATCGGGGGTCGGAAGAAGCGCGACGCAATCTGGAACAGGTCCGGAGGGTCATCGACCAACTGTAATTCGGAAAAGCCATGCTTCCCGAAAGGGGAAGCCGATAATAATCAACATTCAATTTTTTACATTCATTCATCCATTTATCCTATCAGTATTATGAAAGTCAAAAATTATTTGGTTCTGGCTCTCGCGGCGGCGACGGCGTTCGCGTCTTGCAGCAAGGAGCAGAGCAGTGTCGCAGGAGACGACGCTCCGAAGAGCGTAACTCTTACCGTGTCGAATGTCGTGCCCGGATCCCGTTCGGCCGGCAGCAAGGTAGAACCTGATAGTAAGGTGAAGTTCTCGGACCTTCAGGTGTTCTTCGCCACATCCGATGGCGATCTGGTGCAGGGCAAGACGCTGGACAACCAGCCTGCACAACACTATTTCACTACGGATCAGTTCGACGTGCGCGAGGACAAGGTGTTCCATTTCCTGCCGGCCAACGTGAGCAAGGTGATCGTCGTGGGCAACCTCGGTGAGGAGAAAACGGACGCTGCAACCGTCGATGACCTGAAACACACGCTGGAGATTGCCGATGAGCAGAACGAAGAGAAGCTTTCGCTGTACGACGAGACGGAGCTGACGACGGTCTCCGGGACGGATGAGGCCGGACACCCGCTTTACGTGGCGAAGCTGACGCTCGAACCCCGCGTGGCGCGTATCGAGGTGGTCGGCTTCGAATATCAGGCTGTGGGGGAGAACCCTCGTAAGTATGCAAGCATCGAGATCGAGCAAGTCGTGTTGAACAACTACTACGATGGGGCCGATTTCTTGACCGGAGCCGTTAGCGGCGACAAGACCAATACCGAGATCAATGAAGGTTCGGCTTTCGAATTTTTCGCAAATGCTGCTCAATCGGATGCTTGGTATAACGATATGCTCGATGACACAACTCTGCCGAAGGTCGCTTTGTCCGCGAGCAATGATTATAAGACGGCGTATGGCGACGGGGATAAGCGTCCGGCTTACCATTTCTTCCCCATGGCCGAGAATATCGGTACGACAGACCATCCGCAGCTCGTGGTGAAACTGTTCGGCACGACGGCTGACGGTGAAAAGGTACCCCTTTACCTTGCTACCAGTAAGTTCGATCCGGCCGTAACCGGCGACATTGCCAAGATCTATCAGGTGCAATTCGCTTTCAACGACGATAACCTGTCGAATCCCGAGAAATGCGTCGAGGTCAACGTCGATGTCGCTTCGTGGAGTGTCGTACCGGTTTCCCCGGAATTCTAAGTCGATATTTTTGCGGAAAGGGAGCCGGAAACTCCCGCGCTCCCTTTCCGTTCTTTTTTCAGACGAAAAACATACAGACTATGAAATTCAGAATTTTTGTTTGGGGCTTGTTGCTTGCTGGGGTAACCTCGTCGTGTATCCGGGAGGACATGAGCGAGTGTCTTAACACGCACAAGATCGTGCTGAGCTACCTCGGAGACGGCCAGACCGAGATCTTCGGCGACAAGATCGATCGGGTCGAGATGTATGTTTTCGATGCGCAGAACAATTGTACGGATCATTTCGTCGTACCCGACGACCAAGTCGCGGCCCGTACCGCGCAACTGCCGCCCCTCGCTCCCGGCGATTACAGGGTGGTGTGTCTGGGCAATACCTACCATACGAAGATTGCGGATTTGTCGGCCGGAAGTTTCGATGCGATCCGTTTCGCCGATGCGGACTATCTGGATACCGGAGCCGCTTCGGGGAACGACTCGCTCTACTATGCATCGGCTTCCGTTGCGGTGCAGGAATATACCGGAAAGGACGTCGAACGGACGACGCTCGTCTCTTTCGCCAGCTCCCACTACGACTTATCGGTCGAGGTCGCGGGCATTCCCCAGTCCGATGTCAGAGCCGGCCTCGTGCCGAAGCTCGAAATTTGCGGTGTCGCGCCTTGCACCGACTTCGAAAACCGCGCATGCGGAGAGGCGACCGATTATACGCTCGAAACCGAGTACGATGCCGGCAGGATGCTGCTGACGTCGAAAACCAATATCATGCGGCATACGAACCACGGGGATGTGAACGTCTGCCTGCGCCCCGCTTCGGGCGAAGGCTCGTTCGTCGAGGTCAACCTCGCGGAGTTCCTTGCCCGGAATCCCCGGATCGACTGTTCGAAACAGGAAGTGCTTATCCCGATCCGCATCGAATTCACCTCGGTGGGGGTGGAGGTCTCGGTGCCCGATTGGTTCGTTCAGGAGGTCAAACCCGAATTTTAAGCGATTACGACCATGCATAAAGTCAGATACCTGTTGCTTGCGGCGTTCGGCGCCGCCTGCTGCGCCGGGGCGATGTCCGGCTGCGGCAAAGAGGAGGGAGCGAGTCCCGACCCGGCCGGAAAGAGGAGTGTCTCCGTGCTTCTGAACGTCGGATCGCGCGACGTCGATGCCACGGACGGAACGCCTGCGGCCGAAGAAGAGGCCCTGCATTCGCTCCGCGTCTATGCCTTCATCGGCGACGAACGTGTCGGCCACTATTACAGCGACGGCGATTTCGGGGCATCTGCCGTGTTCCTGATGGATATGGCTCTGAAATCGACGGACGTTCAGACGGTGGATTTCTATGTCGTGGCCAACGAGGCGGCGATGATAACTCCGCGCGGCAACGAAAAACTCACCGAAACGACGACCCGCAGGCAGCTTGAGGAGTTCTCTTTCACGGAACTCGACACGACGCAAGGACTGCCGATGTACTGCCAGACGCAGGTGGAGATCAATGTGTCCGAGGACAGTCCCAATCCTCCGGCGGATCCGGATCACGCGGGGCATACGCAGTTGGCGCAGACGGTCGATATTCAGCTCAAACGACCCTTCGCCAAGCTGGGTGTTTTCGCCGCCAAGCGTCCGGGCGAGACGGCCGAGCTGCGGATCACCGGTCTGAGGATGCGGAAGGAGGGAACGCGCATGCGCAACTACCTGATGGAACAGGACCGCGCGACGCTGGAACAGGTGGGGGCGAAGGATGTGCCTTTCGAGCTCGATCCGGTCGAAGCGCCTGTCGGCGAACTGAGGGTTCCCTCGGGGACGACCGAAGAGGCGGCCCGCCGGGATGCGGCCAATTATACGCCCGTGCTCGGAACGCCCTTCTATCCCTTCGAGAATCCGTGGCGGAACGGCGGCAGCTGGGACATTCCGGGCGACACGCAAGGCAACGTGTTGGAGATCGACTACACGTTCGGCGGCGAAAGCCGCACGGGGGTGGTCTATCTGCCGGCAACGGAGCGCAATTCCTACTATACGGTGTGCTGCCTGATGAACAATTCGGGGAAGTTCACCGTGGAATATCTGGTCGCGGATTGGGGTGAGGGCGACGTCTGGGACGATCTGGTTTTCGACTATCCGTCCTACACCAACCCGCTTCTTCCGAGCCCGGACGCCGGAACGCCCATACCTCAGACGATGCCGACGATTTACTACAATCCCGACTACGACCCGTCCGACGACGATACCTTCGATGAAGCGTCGCCGGCGGCTGCGGGCAGTTACTCCTTTTTCTTTCAGCTGACCGCACCTTCGGGACAGGAGTGGACGGCGACGCTGGCCGATGTCTCCGCGTCGGACTATTCGGTTGCGGTCTACGACCTCGGCGGCAGGAAGGTGGAGAGCCCCGCGGCTTCGGACGATTTTTACCGGATCGTCGTGCGCGCACTGAACGACGACCCGGAGTACGTGGGGAATTGCATCCGTCTGGGCATCACCTATACGCCGACGTGGGAAAGCTCCGGGGGCAACTATCTGCTCATCAACGGCGAGCAGGGCGAAACCGAGTGGCATTCCGATTCGGACAACGAACAGGTGCCCGAGTTGATCGAGATCAGACATATCGCCAACATACCGGTAACCGAGTAGCGAACCGGAACCTCAAGATTAAACAATTCAGCGACGATGAAACGGATTATATCCTATTTAACGCTCTTCGGCTTCGTAGCCTGCATGTTTGCGGCCTGCACGCGGGACGAGGCTCCGGCGCTTCCCGTAGAGAGCGAAAACAGCATCCGCCTCGGCATCTCGGGCATCGAGCGTATGACGCGCGCCGAGGACAAGGGCGTCGAGTCGCGCGTCGACCGGCTCGACGTGCTGATATTCGATGCGGAGGGCGGCAAGCGACATTACGAAAGGGTAGCGGCCGGCAGTGTGGACGAGGGCGTGATAACGCTCAAGGCCAAACGCTCCGATTTCACTGCCGGCGCCGACTATTGGGTCTATCTGATCGCCAACACCTCCCATGCCGAGGCGGATTTCGAAGCCCTGACCACGCGCGACGGACTGCTGGCGATGATGCAGCGGGACGAGAACATCCACATGACGGGACTTTCCAATGTGACCGGCGCTCCCGAGACATTCCTCATGGACGGCATCGCCTATCCCCGGAACGAGACGGAGCCCGATGTTCCGGGCACGGTGAAGCTCTACGACGGAGTGCCGTCGAACGATACCGAACTGATGGTAACTCTGCGTCGTGCGGCCGCCAAGATCGTGGTGCACATCAAGAAGGGCAAGAGCATCACCTTCGACGACTACGAGACCGCCGCCTCACACGGCAGCGGCTATTACGTCCGCAATCTGCCGGTTACGACCGCTCTGGTGGCGGGCGTGGAGCAGAATGCCGACGTGGCGACCCCCGCCAAGAGCAACGCGGGGTATTTCGAGTGGGGCGTCGGCGACAAGACCTCGATCGACGAGGTGCGCGTAACGGCCTATGCGTACAGCCACGATTGGAACGACAAGAGTGCGCTCGACTGGGAGCCCCGTCTGGTCGTCAACCTGCCGATGTGGTACCACGGCGAGGAGGGCGATGCGGACTACGAGCCGGACAAGACCGAGAAGAATTTTCTCCTAAATAGCTACTATCAGATTCCGATCTGCCGTCCGTCGGTCAAACGGCTCGAACGCAACCGCTATTACGAAGTAACGGTCGAGGTGAATGCCAAAGGTGCGGTCGATGCGTCGGAGCCGGTCGAATTGGGCCCGATCGAATTTTCGGTCGAGGAGTGGGAGGAAGAGACGATCCCTATCGGGGGCGAAACCGCCCGTCCGCACTACCTGATGGTCAATACCGATTCGCTGGAGATGCACAACGTGGCCTACGACGCGACGTCGATCGAATTCGCCTCGTCGTCGCAGGTGAAGGTTACGGTCGAAGAATCGTGGTTCATCAATAAGTTCGGAGTAAAACGTCCGCTCGGTACCGAGGATGTTGCAGCCGAACCGGATGCGATCCTCTCGGGACATATCGGCGTGCGCAGTCCCGTGCCGACGAACAATGCACCGCGTTACATCAAGCTGAAGGTGGAAAACGAGGACCAAGTCGAACCGCGTTATATCATCGTTATCCAGTATCCGCTGGTTTATATCACCAACACGCAGGGATATTACTCCTACCGCGAAGATTTCGGCAGTACGACCTATGAAAATAGGGGTGAGAAGGGCATTGTCAGTGCGAGCTACTTGAGGTGGGGGAAGCGATGGAATTATTTGAATTCGTATTCCAACTCCTACTATTTTTGTTCGAAAGTCGCGGAGTTGAAAACGGGGGAGAGAAATCAGGGGAAATCCAATATTTATTATTATGCGTGGGAGCACGTATGGGACGAGAGCCCCCAAACATCCAACGTTTTGACGGAGCTTGTCAACGCCCGCATGTATCATGTCCGGATTGCGGCTTCGTCGGGCGAGTACACGCTGGGCATACCCCGCCGGAACGAGGAGGGTTATACGGCTTCCGACGACGAAGCGCCCAATAATTCCAAGGTCGTTTCTCCGTCGTTCCTGCTCGCTTCGCAGCTGGGTGCTACGCAAACGGCCTCCTCCACGGCTCAGGCGGAGAGCCATTGCGCGGAATATGTCGAAACCTATGTCGACGATAAGGGCCGGACCGTTCATCTCACAGGTTGGCGTCTGCCGACCCAATACGAGATCGGCGTGATCCTCGGACTTCAGCCCGGCGAGCGGGAGAATACGGATGATATGGCGCTCGACAGAGTGCTGACGGGCGACAGATATTGGTCTGCTTCCGGTGCGGTCAGCACCGATGACTGGCATGATGTAACGAATCGCGGCGGCCACTATACCCGTTGCATCCGCGATGTCTACGATTCCGATGATTTGTAAACAGCCACCACAAAAAGCGACGACTACTATGATAAAAAGGATGATATACGCTGCGGCCGCGCTGGCGGGCATGCTGGCCGCGAGCACTTCTTGCGTGCGGACCGATCTGCCCGATGCGGATGTTGCGGACGACGGTTATGTCGAAATCCGTTTCGATGCCGATATTCCGGCGATGCCCGTGGTCGATACCCGCTCGGTCGATCCCGACGGAACGGGCGTGCAGAACATGACGCTCTTTTGTTTCGACAGCTACGGGTTGTTCGTCTCGACGACGAAGGCTTCGGTAACGACGACGACGGACGACATGGACCGAGGGACGTTTACGGCCAAGGTGCCGCGAAATACGCGCCTGATTCATTTCCTGTGCAATCAGAACATGGAGGGATTTCCGGAAAGCGATTTCTACAACCAGTCGGAGGCGCAGGTGATGGCGTCGCTCGAAGGTTCGTCGGGCATGATGATCTACTGGGCGCGGTTCGCATGCGGGGCCGACGACGACCGTTCGATCGCCGACCAGCTGGGGGAGCAAGGCAGCATCGAACTGGTGCGCAACCATGCGCTGATTTCGGTGGACGCTCCCCGGGACAACAGGCATTTCGAAGCAACCGGCTTCGTAGTCTGCAATACCAACGCTTTCGGCACCGTGGCGCCCTATCATCCCGAGGAGGGATTCGTATGGCCCGGTACGGAACCTTTCGTTACGTTGCCGAAAAATACGTCGGTGATGAGCGACATCCTCGATGTAACGACCGACATGCAGCAATATGTCTTCGAATGCGAGAATACGGCCGACCGACCCGTCAGCGTGATCCTGCGCGGCCATAACATCGGTGAAGGCGAAGATGAGGACCTCTACTACCGCGTGATGCTGATCGGGCAGGACGGCGAGCAGCTGCTCATACGACGCAACCATCATTACAAGCTCCATATCAAGGGGGCTCTCTCCTACGGGCAGGCGTCGTTCGGCGACGCGCTCGAAGCCGCCGCGACGAACAACGTCTGGATTTCGATTCAGGACAATATCGACGAGGTGTCGGACAATACGTACACCCTGAAAGTGGATCGGACGAGCTATGTGCTGGACCAGAGCAACGCGGGCAAGATCTTCCAGATCGGCTATACGATCCGCAGAAACGACAAAACACCAGTTACGGCGGACGACGCTGCCGCGGTAACGTGGCTCGCAGGCAACAACGTGGCGGGACAGAGCATCGAGCACACGTTCCACATCGGCGAGGACGGAACGGGATCGGGCAAGATAGGAATCAGCCTGCGAAACATGGGCGACAATGAGAAACTCGAAGGTACGCTGCTCGTCAAGAAGGGATTGTTGCAGCGCAAGATCAAGGTCATTCTGATCAAAACGCAGTCGTTCCAGCCGGCGTGGGTGGCTTCGCAGGTATACGGTACGCCCGACAGCGACGGCACTACCTACGGCGAACATGTAACGCTGATGTTCACCGTGCCGGAGACCTGTCCTGCGGAGTTGTTCCCGTTGCGGGTGCTGATCGGCGTCGAAGACCTCGACGTGCGTGCGGCGGCCGGTATTTCGCTGCCGGTGGTTCGCCGCGGCGAGGCCGACTTCGGCGCGAATATTTACAACGACAAGGGCGAGCCGATCGAATACAAGTTCGTCTACACGGCCCGGCAGCCGGGCGTGCAGCGGGTCTATTTCCGTACGATCCTGCCGCAGAGCGGGACGGGAGCGAAGACCAAGGTCTCGATCGAGGCCGAACATTTCGCAACGCAGGAGAAAGAGGTTACTTATACCGACGACCGGTACATGATCGAGGTCTTCGGATTGGACGAATATGACGCCGATTCCGGCAATCCCGACGGTTTCGCCGACGACGAAGCGATCTACTACCGGCTGGTTCCGCAGAAGAAGGGAGCTTTCGTGCAATTTACCATGCATTTGCACGATAATACGACTGTAGCCCCCGGTAACGAGTACGGTGATCCCGTCAATGCCAAGGAAGAGGACGAGTTTCTGATCTACTCGCAGTTCCTCGACCATATTCCCGATGAGGAGGAGCCGGAGGGCATTACGTTCGATTGCACGTTCCAGCCCGTCAACGAGAATCAGTGGACGGAGAACGGACGTATGTATCTCTTCTACCCGCGATGGGGTGCCCAGACACCGACGGGAGGCAACGGAGTCTATTCGATCTATCTGAAAACCAACCGGCCGCAGAGCGCCGAAGTCGTGCGCATAGCCTCCAACATCGAAGGAGAGAAGTCCTTGAAAAATCCTACGAAGGATTATGAGGGCCGCGGATACCGTTCGACTTCGTTCGAACTGGCCAATTACAATCCGTTCCGTTTTGCAGCGACCGTCGACGGGAAGGGCGAGTTTTCCACGGGCAGCGACGAAGAGCCGGTTACGGAACTCGAATGGGAGTATCGGAATCCGGACGAAACGAACGTTTACCTCGAATTCGATGTAACCAGTTTCCGCGGTTCGGACGACAAGTCGGTCGATCCGTTCGGCGAGGAGTTCGAGATTCGGATCGATGCACCGATGCTGGAGATCGACCGGACGAAGCTGGAGGAGTGCCACCTTACGCCCGACAAACTCAAGGCCGATCCTGCGGTCGAGGGGCGTTTCATCTACACGGTCGCCGCATCGCGCGAGGAGGAGCGAAAATTCGGCTTCACGACTGCCCATACCACCGACACTTCGCCGGAGTCTCCTTCGCAGAATGGTGAACGTAAGAGACTGCCGTTCAAGGTCAATCATGTGGTGAGCGCCGGCGATATCACCCTTTCGTCGAACGAGGATCAGGTAGTCTTCTTTCAAAAGACTTTCCGTGTAACCAACAAGTCGATCGAAGGTGAGATCTCCTACGATCCCGGGACGGGGAAGCTTCCCGTGCCGCGCAATGCATTCGTCTCCTTCACGCAGACGAATACGGGAAGCCGGGTCGGGTCGATGACCATCACGGCAGACGGCCGCTACGAACTGCGGTTGCGCAAAGAGTATGATCCCGGGTGGTACGACCGCATTGAACTGCATTATACGAAGGACGGTACGGTCTACCATAACGAGGTCGACGAGAACAATCCCCTGACGCTGGCCCGTCTGGTGCAGTCGCCCGACCTCGTGTTGGTGCCGGCGACAGAAGAGCGGTCGGGACGATGAAGAGTTTGTTGCCGCTGCTGCTCTGCGGAGCGTGTGCATTGACCGGAGGGCCTCAAGGACGGGCCGTAGAGCCTGCCGTGATTCCGGAATCCCGCGCCGTCGCGCGGGATTCCGGAATTGCAGGCGGTTTCGATCCCGTCGTCCCCGGTGCAACCGCGTTCCGCCTGCCCGAGGTGCCGGCTACGCTGCGCGATCCGGCCGACCGGGCCGATTATCTGGCTCTGCACTATTGGGACCGTTTCGATTTCACCGATACGTCCTCCGTCGCCCGTCCGGAAATCAGCGAACAGGCTTATGTCGATTTCCTGAGTATCCTGCCCTATGCCCGTAATGCCGCGGCAGCGGTCGATACGCTCTATACGCGGGCGGCGGCGTGCACGGAGGTGCTCTATTATTTCATCGAATTGGGCGACAAGTATCTCTACGAACCCAATTCGCCCATGCACGACGAGGAGCTGCACATACTGATGCTGCGGTCGCTGACGGACAATCCCCGGATCGCGGAGATCGACAAACTGCGGCCGCGCCGGCTGTTGGAGATGGCATTGAAAAATCGCCCGGGCGAGCGGGCCGCCGATTTCGGATTTCTGGACCGCGATGGACGCGAGCGGCGCATGTCGCATCTGGAGGCGGAATACACGCTGCTCTATTTCTACGATCCCACGTGCGACGAATGCGAACGGGTGAAGGCGCGTTTGGTCTCTTCGCCTGCGATCCGTACCATGGTGCGGAGCGGCAGACTGGCCGTGTTGTCGGTGAGTGTGGCGGACGGGGAGGCATGGCGCGAAGAGGTCGTCCCGCAGGGATGGACGGACGGCTGCGATGTCGCAGAACGGCTGACCCGCGACGGAATCTACGACCTGAAAGCGATGCCCACGCTCTACCTGCTCGATCGCGGAAAGCGGGTGCTCCTCAAGGACGCTTCCGTCGACCGGATCGAAGCGCGGCTCGGGGAGTAGGGCGGGCCCGGTCTTTCGGGTCCTTTGGCCCGGAAACGGCGAAAGTGCTGTCTAACAAGTCTTAGACAGCCATTTTTGATTTGTACTGCAATTTGGGAATTTTTCCGAAGAGCCAATTCTCGAAGGGTTGAAAAACTTGTCGGACAGCCCCTTCGTCCTAATTTCCGCCCCTCCCTTGTCTTCGGGGTTTTGCGGAGAGAGGGGGTTATGAACCAATCATCCGCAAAATCCTTATCGTCAAGGTAATAACTATTTCAAAATGTCGTGTAGTAACGATTTAGTAACGGATTCTTGTCTTTAATAGTCTCCTATTGTCATTCAAGCGTCTGCCCATTTACTACTTTACAAAGATACGAAAAGTTATTCTTTCACAAAAGAATAATTAAATATTTTTGATGGCTATAAAATTTTTTTTATGTCATCTTTCATGATTGGAGAAATATCCAAAGATTCTAAATCCAACTGTTGTAACCAAGATAAACTTTCATTTTGCGACATATGCGTATTTGTGATGTATTTATCAGACAAAGAAATTACCGTATTGCGGCTTAATCCTAATGCTAACAAAGATAAGTGTGTTTTTTCGGAGACCCCAAATTCTAACCACAAATTAAGTTGAGGAATATTAGCTATCAAATCTTGTTTATTGTGTAGTTCGAGAAAATATCTTAATATATCAACATAACAACTCGAATCTTTTGCAAAGCTAAATCGAACAAAAGTTTCTATGTTATCCATGACTTCTCGAATAACGACAGGAAGATTTTTAGTATTTTTATATTTAGGATTTCGTTGATAAGATTCAAAACTTTTCCTGATTATATATGATAACGGTTTTCCTGTCATCCAATTTATTAATAAAATCGCACGAGAAGTATTTAGTTGCTGCGGATAATTATTTAGGGTTTCGCCAATACGTCCTACTAATTTCTCATACTCATTTAGAGCGTTGCTATCATGTGGATAAACCGGAATATACTCTTCTATACACTCGGCTTTTTGAGCGAAATAATCGTATAGCTGTTGCTGGGCAATGGGAGATATGCCCGGATTACGTCTAATAATATAATCAGGAAGAGTAATTCGTTTAGCTTTTTCCGTTAATATACCAATCAAGCGATTGTTAAAGTCGTTATCAGAATAAGGCTCTTTATTTATAATATATTTGATGTAATAATAACCTACAGCAGATTCCCATGAAAGATTCATCTTTTCTCGAGGTGTATCATTATTGAGATACTCTAAAAAATCTGCACCATTTTGTTCGATGACATCAATTGCTCGTACGATTATTTGCTTTGACTTGTTGGGATTCGGTTTAATATCCCATTTATCGGGTTCTATGCATATTATATTACCGCAGAATTCTTTTCCCCAACGGCCAGCTCTACCGGCTAAATTCCAAAAATCATTTGCGTTAAGAGGGTTCTTTTTCCCGCGCCGAGGATTTCGAATAATAATTGATTTGGCTGGAAGATTTACTCCTTCCAGCAGTGTTGATGTACAAATCAAATAACGAATAACTCCTTCTGAAAAAAGCCTTTCGATTTCACTTCTAATTAGTAGAGGCATATTACCATAGTGAAAGGCTATTCTTTTTTCTAATACTGTTGCTAATGTATATTTAGGATGTATTGTTTGTCTTACTAAGTCGATCAATTCTTGAATTTGTTCACCATAAGTTTCTGTATTGAGGGTATTATATAGTAAATCTGCTATTTTCTCCGCTTCTGCTGCCCCATTACTATATATTAAACAAGATCCATCTGCTGCTATTTTTTGTGCAATGAGAGCTATTTTTTTATATTCTCCATTAGGTCGATCTTTCAACGTGATACATCCAAAGTTATAAGATGACGATGTAGTAACAAGAGAAAAACTCCATTTTAATGAATTGAGAGGAACTTGCGATACATAAATAAGATTCTGGTTTACAGCAACAAACTGCGTGTTTACTTTTGCTTTTCTGACATCTCTGTGGACATTTTCTAATAAAATCTCGGGATTAGAAGTAAAAGGGCTTGAAAAATAAACTTTGATATGTTCATTTTCGGAAATTAACTCTTCTAATTTTTGCTGTAATAGAATACCTCTGTTTCCATCTTCTATTTTGTGAGCCTCGTCAATAATTAACAAGTCAATAGGTATATGGGTCTCTGAATTGTTTACCAAAAACCAATGTAGTCGCTCTTGTGTAAAAACAAAGATATTTGATTTTTGTAAATCCACTTCCTCGTGTATTGGGGGAACAGTTGATAATTTGATATTGTTCTTAATATTATTCTTGTGAAAATGATTGTTTAGATCTGATTCAACTTGGCTAATTAAAGCTCGCGTAGGAACTATATAAATAACATTGATTCTTCCTTGCAGCAGAGCCTCTGTAAGGATTGTGCATAAAATAAACGATTTGCCTGCCGATGTTGGGGCAGATATGCTGATTGCGTCATTAGTTTTATATTTGTTATAAACTTCACTTTGAAATTTATTTAATGCATATAATTGATCATTAACAAATACTGAAGATTGGAAAATATTCCTTGAAGTCTCTATTTTTTGTTGAATGGAAAATGCATTTGCATAATCAATGGCCAAAAAATTACGCTTAATTGACATTTCAATTGCCAACCTATTTGTAAGGCTCTCTAAAACATATGCCGCTGCACTTTTTTGTATTGACGTACAAGAAGGTATAACTAAACAAGTTTGTGCAATTCGTAAAGCAGCGTCAAGATGAATACTGTTTTGCGATTGACATAATACAGAAGCTATGCCTAATATATTATTCCAATCAATTAAAGAAAGCAGTTCGTCTCGCTTTTGACTTCTTTCAATCGCAGATATACTATCACCGACCGACAAAATAAGCAACGCTTCATATTGGCGTTGAAAACTATTTAATTGATATAATTTTTCGGCTAACATTTATCTGACTTTTTCTAAAAAATACTCTCTAAATTTCTCAACAGAGGGAAATGGCATTAAAAAAACATGAATTTCTTTCTGATCTAAGCTTGTATGTTTACCAATGCCTTTTTTTAACAATTCATACCATGAATCCAACTCGCTATCAAATTGACTTTTAATAAATTCGGTCGTTTTACTTAGGTCGTCTTCAGTTGGGTATTTATCGCTATCAAATCCAATAAAACATATTCCTTTGTAAATTATATGGTTGGACAGGTCATCGTCTTTGTCAAAATAGCGAACTAAAATATTTTCAAAATCAGGATCATTAATATTGGCATTAATATTAGACGTGATTAATTGTAAATCACGTTCTTGAACAGAAGACACACCTTGGGTGTCTAATAAAAAGCCTTTTAGGCTTTCAATGCAAGCTGTTATTGCGCTGGATATAGTTTGATACATTTTAGATTCACCCCAATATAGATGTAGATTTTGACTTTCTTTGTCAAATCCAACATGAATACCGTCTGCACCTTGATAGTGAAGTTGCCCAGATGTCTTAAGAGACATTTTACATAGCAATTGCGGAAGTCCTAAAAACTCTTGTGTTAATATATATAACAAAATTTCCCCACCTTCACCTGTTTTTTCTAAATTAGTAAAAAGGCTATTCGCTTTGTTTTTAAGTTCAATGATTTTGGCTGGAGATCCCGTCTCTTGTAAATATTGTTTAGCTGCATCTAAATCCTTTTTAGGGATAGCGTATTCTACTAATTTTGTGTCAATATAATCTATCAAATCTTTTATGCGAGTATGGCCATTGGCATCTATTTTTAGCATATGACAATATACTTTTGTCCCCGTATCTTGGATGCCGATATTATAAGATAGTTGTTCTATCCGAGACAAAAGTTCGCCTTTTGTTTTTATTAGAAGGCGATCTATTGCAGCGTTTATATCTACTCGACTCATAATGCCAACTTAAATAGATAATATTCTTACTAAATTACTTTTACTTACGAAGATACAAAAGTATATATAACTTTTTACTATTTATACATTTCTTTCTATTATTGAAGGATATAGTCGTTTATAATTTTATTTTTGCGAGTATAGCGCAAGCTCTATCCTTACCGTCTCGAATCTGCCTAATAATTCGTTTACCTCCATTTCCGCTGTCTTCCCATCGTATCGTGGCGTCGTTACGTTGCAGGTGCAAAGGTGTTTACGAGGTCTTCACGGACGTGCAAGGATTTGGCAAAAAATCTTCCCTGCGTCCTGCGGTTGCGAGGTATTTTTCGTCAAATCCTTGCACGTACTAACCTCTACACCAAAAAGCCCCTGAAACGAAACGACCGATACGACCGAAAGACGCATAAAAAAAATGTCGGATAAACGAGAGGCAGATTAGGATAAGAAACTCACTCCCTCCACTCTCAAATCCGCATCAAAATCCAAAAAACAACAGCCATGAAACCGATAAAGATTTTCAAAACAGCATTACACGCCCTTTTAGCCGTTCCCTGTGCCTTGTTGCTTTGGGTGGTCTATTTCATCGTCGGAATGATTGAAGCCCTAATAAGCGGTGTGTTGCAAATCATGTGGGGTATCTTCCTGCTGGGCGTCTCTCTCGCATCTGTTATCGGAGTTTTGGTTTGGATATTAACACTTTAATACGATAGATTATGAACGTAACAATTGAAACATTCTTTTGTCCCTATTGCGACGAAGTAACGGAGGCTTATTTCCGCTTGGTAAACACGATTCTTTTCGCCGCCGATGAAAAGGAACTGCGGCAAGGCATCGAGAAACTGAAATCCCAAATTCCGCTCGACGACTATTTCGTGTACGGCTTCGGTGCGCATCATCTGTGGGTACACCAGCGCAAGGCCAGCGACCGCACAAAGCATTTCGAGTGCCGATTGATGAAAGCAGAGTTTTAACCCCTAAACAACGATAACAATGGAAACAACGAAAATGACGATAAACGGCGTGTCGGTTTGCCCGACGGGAGAAAAAAGACACGAGTATTTCACACCTGCTTTTACCCGCAGGACAAAGAAGCGGTTTTGCCAATACGACTACCGCCACGAAGACGGCGAATTGTTTTCCTGCGTCGCTCCGACTTTGGAGGAGTGCCGCCAAAGACGGGACGAGTGGTTACAGCATAAAACGAATAAGGAGGTAAGACGATGATTGCAACAACGATATTACAGCAGATAGGCGGCAGACGATTCGTCGCCATGACGGGGAGCCGCGATTTTATGGACTTGGGGGACGGGGTTCGCATGAACCTCTCCCGCAACAAGACCTCCGCCAACCGTCTGACCATAACGCTCGACAGGGAGACGGACACCTATCGGATGCGGTTCTACCGAATGACGGTAAGCAAGCATTTCGAGGTCAAGACGAAAGACATTGCGGTTTACGAGGGTGTCTATTGCGATATGTTGGAGGAGATGTTTATCCTCGTAACGGGACTTTACACGAGATTTTAATCATTAACGAGTTGAAATTATGAAAACGACAGCAACAAATTACGAGACCTTGATAGTCATTTTCGCGGAGCCAATCCGCGCATTGGATAACCTCTTCGACGACCCCGAAGCATGGGGCGCCGCCTCGCTCAAAGAGTGGATCAACGGCTACGAAAGTTCGCGCTTCACGCAGACGGACGAGCGGACAGCGGTCATTACCTCCGAATACAATATGACCCACGTAAGGGAATGGTTGGAACGGAACACCGACATCGACCGCCTAATCATTAACTCATAAATTCAGAAGCCATGAAACCCATACAGGAATACACCAAGCAGGAGAAATTAGAGGCGATATTGGAATACAACCCGTGCCGAGTAGAGCGTAACGCAGTCTTGCGTTACCTCCTCGCCGTCCGCAGGGACAACGCCGAACAAATTGCCTATTTCGAGGGCTTCGGCGACAGCGTACACAAGATTATTCTTAATGTTCGCACTTACGAACGCGGTCTGTTGTTCGGCTATACGGCCAAGCGGTTCGACGAATACGGATGGCTTCGGGGAATGCTTCCGATTGTCGAGCGCATCGAATTGGACGTGCTGAACACGATCCATATCGGACAATCCATCGACGGCACGTATGCCGTAACCGTTAGTTGGAGTACAGGCGGTGCGGGTGGCGGCAGTCATCCGTCGGTTTGGGACGAGCCGATAGTCGATTATAAGGCCGCCGTAAAACAGGGCGTTGCCAAATTGGAGCGACATTACGCCTATGCGATGAAGCACAGCTCCGACGGTACTAACTACAACGCCTCGAAGATACGCAAACTTATGACGAAGCTAAAAGAGATCAAACAGCGGTATCTCGAACCGAAACAGCTATCCTTGTTCGAGTTCGCATAAAACAGACAGAAACAACGAAGCCCTCCGACGCACGAAGCTATCGGAGGGCTTACTCATGTTACAGGCAATCGGATTAGAACGGGCTTAATTTCTCCACATCCGACCACATTCGGCTTCTCTCTCCTTTGACCGTCGCAAGGCTTTCAAATACGATTTGTTTGGGTAGCACCTTGTGGCAAAAGTAACTCGAACCGAAAAACACGGCATTCTTCTCGGAGTAGTTGATCCGTTTGTCGAACAGAAGTATCTGCATTTCCCGCTCCTTGAATAAATGACAAGGGGCATTGCTATTCAGCCACAAGTTCGACAATAGTAAAGCAAACGGCTTTTCCAACGCAAGACACCTCTCGACCACCTCCCGTTTGCGACTGAACGGCGGGTTGGATACGATGATGTCCCAGTGTTCGGGTTCATACTCGAAGAAATCCTGCCCCGTGAAGATATGCGAGAAGACAACCTCGTGTCCCGCCTCTTTCAGCGCGATGACAAACTCGCTGTTCTCGGTATCGAACGGACACCAGATAACCGCGTTTCGAGGCAGGTACTTGACGATTGGCAACACCGCATGACGCGGTGTGTACTGTTCATCGCCAAGCAGACGTTTCTTGTATCCCGCATAAATCATTTTTGTACCTCCGGCCTCTCCTCATTCTCGTTGTTGAACCGGAACGATAGCTGCACACACTGCCCGAAGTTGTCCTCGACGTAGATGTCGATAGTCTGCTGATCCGACGACGCGGAGGTGTAGTAAAGGCGGAACACTTCACGGTCGAGCGGATAGCGGTCGTTGGGCAGGAATACCGTGCCGTCGTCCATACGGAGCGACCCTTTGCCGTCGGGCTGAAAGTAGCGAATCGTGTACCGTGCTTCGTCGTAACGGCCTGCACGTTGGAGTTCGCACCGTATTTCGGCGGTCTCGCCGCGCGTGATGCGCGTCTGCACGGGCATCGTCTCGACGGTAAAAGGATACGCCTGCCGAATATCCACCTCGTTGTCGCAGGCCACACAGCACAGGAGAGCGGCAAGAGCCATGCAGCCGCACGCCCATATTCTTGAAATTGTCTTTCTCATAGGTTGCATTTTAATTGATTATAAACTATATTCCTACACCGAACTGCGTATGGAACCGCCCCGTCGAGCCGCCCCACAGGCAGCGTTCGCGGACGTTCAACAGCAGGGCGATTCGGTCGGCGAGGTAGGCTTCGAGTTCGAGCGACACCGCACCGCCGTAGATAAAGGCGTCCTTGTTCGCAAGGCGCGAACCGTCGAACAGCACCTTGTCGCCCCAATTGACCGTTTCATACCCAGCGAGTGCCGAACCGCCGAGGTAGAGAAAGAAAATCTTGCGGGCGTCGGAGAGGAAGTTGTAATAAAAACCTCCCTCTGCCGTAAACTGCGCCGTCGGAATTCGCGTACCCTTGTAGGGGGTGTAGCGTTGCAGGTATTCGCCGCCGAAGACCCACTTGTCGCCGCCTTTGGTGTAAGTCGAGAGCGCAGCCCCGACGTAGTAGCCCGCATCGTTGCGGCTCTTGTGCGAGTAGAACCCGTCGGCCATGCCGCCCCGAAGCTCGATGCCCCGCATCTTGGGGAGGCATCGTTGCGCGTCGGCCTGCCCCGTGAAGAGGGCAAGCGACGCGACAAGAAGAAACCAAAACCGCTTCATGGTTACTGCACTTTGAGTTCGTTGATGACATTGGCACGCACGAGGTCTTCATTCTCGACGACGAACGACTGATGGCGGCCTCCGTTCTTTTCGTTCAGCTCCACCACAAGGTACTTGTCGTCGGGAATCGTGAACTTGGCGAACGTAAAGACGGTGCGCTCGTCCTTCTTTCCGGCCACGCGCGTGGCGTAGTTGTAGGCACGCAAGGGGAAGATCACCTGCTCCTGCATGGCGGTACGCTTGGCCACTTTTTTATCGACGATTTTGAACGTGATGAAATCCACGTCGAACGGCACGTTGGAGCCGTTGCGAATCTGCGTGTGGAAATAGAGCAACCCGTTATGCGTGTAGATGCCTTTGAGTAGATACTGAATTCCGAACCGCTTGCAACCGATATGCTTCACTTCGCGTTTGTTCTGCTTGTGGACGGACTTCATGATAAGGCGTACTAACAGCGGAGATTCGCTTCCCAGCTCCGTGAGGTAGACCTCCATCGCATTGTTAGGACGATTCGCGGATTCGCCGTCGTGGATGAAGTCGCACATCTCGACGTTGAGCAGCAGCGGTTCCGACGCATAGCGGACGTTGAACGTGTAGAACGAGCCGTCCTCGGTAATGACCGACATATTGGTCTCGGCGCGGAAATCGCGCACGGTGGCCTTCACGCGGATTACGTTCTCCGCACCGTCTGCCTTGCCCGCGATAAGGTTCGGCGAGCCGAGATCGACGTAGCGCACCGCCGCCGGAAAGATGACGTGTACGGTCTTGTCGTAGGTAACCTCCAAGCCGTGCGGCGGAATCATGCGGTCGAACGTGAGTTTGCGCGTAAGGCCGTGATAGAGGTCGCCGTCCCGCTCCGTGTCGGGATAGACCTCTTTGCAGAGCGATACCTCCTGCGTCTGCTCCGTCGCCTCGACGGTCTCCGTGTTCGTTACTTCCTGTGCGTTTACCGCACCCATGCCCAGAGTCAGGGCGAACATCATTACAAAAATCTTTTTCATTTTTACTGTGGATTTAGTGGTGGGGTTAAGAACCCCGATTTAATAATTCTGTTGTCTGTTAATCTTCCGGTTGATAAAGCATGACCTTGTAGCCGGCTTTCAGATGCACCTTGACGGTACGCATCTTTTTGGCGATATATTGGCTCGTGCCTTGAATCAACCCTTTGCCGAGGTCGGAGGCGAGCTGTGCCCCCGCATCGGTGGAGATGTTGATACTGCTGCCGAGCGACGACCCCATATTGGCCGCCACCTCTTTGGCCGCGCTTACCTCCATCGAATTGGGGATGAAGATGCCCTCCTGACCGTCGTTGTCGAAAACGGCCAACTCTACGGGAATGACCGTTCCCCGATACTCCAACGAGGTGATGTCGATGCCGAGCCGTTCACCCTGCACCCGAGCCGCTCCCACGACGACCGTATTGCGGGGAATGCGCACTCCGGCCACTTGCATCGGCTCCGTGAGGCGCAGGCGGACAGCCTGCCCGTCGGTTACGGTCTGGTTTCCGTGTACGCACGCCGGAATGGTGTTGCGTCCGACCGCCTCCGCATTTCCGATGGCCGTGTGGAATCCGAAATTCCGCTCGGCGGTCTGCGCCGTGATGAACTCGCTGTCGGTCATGGGCTGCGCAAGTGCGGAGACGACACGTTCGGCGACCTGTCCGACGGGTTGCGCTACCGCCTTGCCGTTGCGTACCGCCTTCTTGCCCGCCTCCGCGTCGGATGCCGCCGACTGCTGTGCTGCGCCGTTCTGTCCGGCAGGCATATATTTGGCCGCCAACTCGTAGGATTTTTCGAGCAAGGCCACTTGGTCGTCAAGCGTCGAACCGGAGGGTTCGGCCTGCCGCGCCATCATCGCCTCCAAGTCCTCGATGCGTTCGCGTAGCTCCTCCTTTTCGGGGTCGTCTTTCGGCGTCTCGTAGAAATTGCCGAGCGTGCGGTTGATCTCCTCGTAGGCCGCCGCCGAGGAGCGAATCGGCTGTCGTGCGGAGCCTCCGCCGTAGGCGCGTGCGGGTTGCTGCGGTTCGGGATTGAGCAGGTCGAACTCCTCCGTCGGCGAATCGCTCTTAGCCTCCTTGTCCGAGAATAGCGCGGCAAGGTCGTTCATCTGCGCCCGCCGCTCTTTCTGCTTCTCCTCCAGCCGCGCCTGTTCGTAGGCGGTGCGTTTGTCGGCGATGATGCCCGACTGTGTGGGCAGGGGCATTTCGGTGTTGAAACCGACACCCTGCGTCGCTTCGGCTTTCTCCTTTTCGGAGGGCGCGAAGATCAGCCACATGGAGCCTGCGAAAAGCAGTCCCATAAGCGGGTACACGAGCATCTTGCGGCGGCGTTGCCGCTGCTCCTCCGTGAGCGGCGTTTTAGGCTTCGCCTCTTTCGGGGAGGCCGTAGGATTTTTGTTCTGTGCCATAATCGTAATATTTGAAAAGGTTGATACTGTCCTGCTTCTGCGGCAGGTTGAATTGCTTGATATGTTCAATCTCTATCTGTCGCCCGCTTTCCCGTCCGATTCGGTAAATTGCCGCCCCGAACGAAAAGAGGGCGCAGGCGGCAAATACGCCGAAAATGATAAGCACGGCAACGATTTTCGTGCGCTGCGGGAGGGCTTCGAGCCATACCCGCAACCGCGCGTCTTGTCTCTCTGTCCATGCGTTCAGACGTTCGATTAACTTTCTCATAGGCTTATCTGTCTAATGTTTGCAGGTCGCGGTTTTCCAGAATCGTGAAGCCCTCGATGGTAAATCCGTTCGGGTTGTCGTCCGAACGCGAGGCGTTCAGCAGACGGCACGCCGTTACGAGGCTGCGCTCCGTTACGTTACTTTCGCGGATAATCATCTGTCGGGCATAGGTATTCACGCGGTAGGGATAGCGGTCGAAATCGCAGACCACCGAATCGACCTGCAACACCTGATTGATGTTACCCGCGATGATGCGGTTGTAGTAGCCTTTCTCCGAGAAGTCCGAATAGTAGTTATAGACGCTCTTATCGGCCAGCAGCAGGGCGCGTTTGATGTTGTGTTCTATGGCACTCTTTTCGGGCGAGAGCGTGAAGAACAGCTCATGAAAGCGGCGCACGTGTTCCCGCGCCTCGGCGGGACGGTTTTGCGTGAGGTCTTGCGAAAGGGCGAGCATCAGCGACTTGCCGCCGTCGAGTACATATATTTTCTCCCGTTGCCGTTCGGCGAAGCGGTACGAACTCCACACCGAATAGACCACCACGAGGGCGCACAGCGCGAGGAAGACCATCCCGAAGAGCCGAATCTGCCGAAAGGAGGATTCGATATTTTTCAATGACTTAAATTCCATCTTGTTATTTTTATAGGGTTATTTTCGTTTGATAAGCCGTCCGACGGTGTGGTTCCATGCGGACTTACCTGCACTCATGCCCATCCGTCCGGCACGTCCGGCGATGTTTCCTGCGGCGGCTCCGGCGACACTGCCCACCAGACCCGCACCCCGTCCTGCGAGTTGCGATACGGCACGTCCATAGCTTCCCGCACCTCCGGCTTGGATGATCCATCCCGCGACGGTCGGTATCGTGAAATAGCCGATAATGCCGATGATAAGGAAGACGATATAGACGCCGTTGGAGGCTTCGAGCGAGAAGTTCGGGTTGTTCTGCAACTCCGAGATGTCGTTTTGCAGCATCAACACCTGAATCTTCGCCAAAACGGTACTGAACAGATCGGCGACGGGCAGCCACAGATAAATCTGCACGTAGCGGCATATCCACTGCGTGAGCGTGGAGTGAAAGCCGTCCCAAACCGAGATGGCGAACGCAATCGGGCCGAGAATCGACAGGACGACGAGAAAGAACGTCCGCAGGGTGTCGATCAGCAGGGCGGCAGCGGCAAATAGCAGCTCCAACACCTCGCGGAAGAAGTCGCGGATATTCTTCTTCATGTTATACATCCCGCGCTCGATATACATTCCGGCCATCGTAATCATGTCGCCCGGCGACCAGCCCAGCTCTTCGAGTTGTCGGTCGAACTCCTCGTTCGAGACGAGATAGGCCGTTTCGGGGTTGCGCAGCATCGCCTCGTATTCGAGTTTGTCCTTCTGCTCGCGGTAGGAGTTCATATCCATCGTCTGCGCTTCGAGCATCCGGTTCGTACCCTGCACGACGGGGCTTAACACCCCGTTGATCGTGCCGAGGACGAATGTCGGGAAGAACATGATGCAGAACCCGATTGCGAAAGGCCGTAGCAGCGGGTACACGTCGATGGCCTCAGCGCGGGCGAGCGACTGCCACACGCGCACCGCCACGAAGAACAACGCACCCAATCCCGCGATGCCTTTCGCCACGCCCGCCATGTTGGAGCAGAGCGGCATCATCTCGGAATAGAGCGAGCGCAGGATGGTGTGCAGGTTGTCGAACTCTATGGTCATTAACATCATAATCTTACGGATTAAAGGTTACCAATAGCGTTCGTTGCGGCTGCCGTAGAGAGCCAGCACCCTGTCCATGTCGTTCTTCTTGCGCGAGCGCAGGTAGCTGACCGAGATGTTCTTGTTGGTGTAGTACATCACGAGGTTGCGGTATCGCCGCACGTTGTTGTAGCATCTGTCCACCACGTCCATGCGCTCCTTGTCGCTCATCGAGAGCGTCGTGATGTTCACCACGTCCCGCATCTCTTTGAGTACGTTGTTGCTCTCCTCCAAGAGCTTCGTGTAGCCGAACGCAATGGCCGACAACTCTTCGGGCGTGTAGTTCTCATCGCGCAGCATAAGCTGGAAATTCGTTACGTAGATTTCCGAGATTTCGCCGACCATCAGAATCGTGTTCCTGACCTTGACGGCATCTTTGACGAGGTTGTTTACCGATTTGAGGGCGTCGTAATACTTCTTGCCCTGCTCGAAAATCTTGGCGGTCTCTTTGAACCCGTCCAGCGTGTTTTTCGCCGTCGTCGATGTCTGCACGATCTGTTTGGTGGTGTTGATGATACCTTGCGCAAGGTTGCCCGGATCGCTGACAACCCACTGCGCCTGCGCCGTGCCTGCAAGGAGCAGGCACGCGCTGAAAAGCAGGATAATTCTATGTTTCATTCTCTTGTGGATTTAGCGGTTATTGTTTTTCACTCGCACGGGTATAGTCTCCGTGCGGCGAGAAGGTCAGCACGTCCGTCGCCTCGTTGTAGGCGATGTCGATGCGGTAGCCCGTATTGATGAAGAGATTGCCCTCCTCCTCGCGCAGCAGGTAGGTTTCGGGCTTCGGCTTGCGGCGGAGGCCGCCGCGCTTGAATACCGTAACCTTGTAGGCGTCGCCTTCGCGGTAGATCAGCACGTCGGGCTTGCCCTGCACGCTGACCCAATTGCCGCAGAGCTTGCCGCAATCCGTCTCTTTCGTCTCGGTGCAGGCTTGCAGCATCATGGCCGCCAAGCCTACCAGATAGCCGCTCAACGTGAGCAGCCGTTGTTTGTTTACACTCATACGCTTTCTTGTTTTAATGATTGATTACTCTTTGTTTCTGCGCCGCTCGGCAAGCTGCCGGATCGCCGCCTCGATGTCGCCGCCCAGCTTCTCGGCAAGGGCGTAAACCTCCATCTTTTCCGTCTCCTCGGTCGTGTAGGTCAAATACTCTTCGGCACTCACTTCGGTGGCATAGACCGCCGACTGCGTGCCGCCCAACCCGATCCACACCTCCTTATAGAGCCGCGATGGGTGGTTGGCCATGTTGATGGAGAGGATTTGCCCCTTCTCCTTATCTGTCAGTCCGAGCAACGCCTGAATCTGGTCGAACTTGTTCATGTATTTGCGCTGGTCGAGCAGAATTTTACAATCCGAATTATTGATAATGCTCTCCTTGACAATCGGCGAGGCGATGATGTCGTCCACCTCCTGCGTAACCACGACGGCCTCGCCGTAGAATTTACGAACCGTCTTATAGAGGTACTTGATGTAGGAGGCCATGTTCGCCGATGCGATGGCTTTCCACGCCTCCTCGATAAGTATCATCTTGCGGATGCCTTTCAGACGACGCATCTTGTTGATGAACAACTCCATGATGATAATCGTCGTAACGGGAAAGAGAATCGGATGGTCTTTGATGGCGTCGATCTCGAAGACGATGAACCGCTTCTGCAACAGGTCTAACTGCTTGTCGCTGTTCAGCAGGTAGTCGTACTCCCCGCCGCGATAATAGGGTTCGAGGACGTTGAGAAAACCCGCGATGTCGAAATCCTTCTCCCGCACCTGCTTCGCCTCCAAGATGGCGCGGTAGTCGCTCATTACGAACTCGTAAAACGTGTTGAACGACGGCACAACGGTCTCGTCGAGTTTAATGCGCTCGATATAGAGGGCGACGGCATTCGAGAGAGCAACCTCCTCGGCACGGGTGGCAGGTTCGGTGTCCTTTTTCCAGAGCGTCAGGAGCAGTGTCTTAATGCTCTCGCGCTTCTCGATGTCGAACACCTTGTCGTCCGTGAAAAAGGGATTGAACGATATGGGATTCTCATCGGTGTAGGTGTAATAGATGCCGTCCTCGCCACCCGTCTTGCGGCGGATCATCTCGCACAAGCCTTGATAGGAATTACCCGTGTCGATCAGCACGATGTGCGTTCCCTGTTCGTAGTATTGCCTCGTTAAGTGGTTGGTCAAGAAAGATTTGCCACTGCCTGACGGGCCCAACACGAATTTATTCCTGTTCGTAGTCACGCCGCGCTTCATCGGCAGGTCGCTGATGTCTATATGGAGCGGTTTTCCCGTAAGGCGATCCACCATCTTGATGCCGAAGGGCGAGAGCGACGAGCGGTAGTTGGTCTCCTCTGTAAAGAGACAGACGGCCTGCTCGATGAAGGTGTAGAACGACTCCTCGGCGGGAAAGTCGGCCTCATTGCCCGGTATAGCCGCCCAAAAGAGTGTCGGACAGTCCACCGTGTTGTGGCGCGGGGTACACTCCATCGCCGCAAGCTGCGAGCCTACGTCGTTCTTGACGCGTTTCAGTTCCTCGCGGTCGTCCGACCATGCCATGACGTTGAAGTGGGCGCGGACGGACGTGAGGCCGAGGCTGTGCGCTTCGTTCAGGTACTCGTCGATCCACTCCTTGTTGATTTGGTTCGAGCGCGAATAGCGCGAGAGCGACTGCATATTGCGGGCACTCTTCTCGAACCGCTGCAAGTTCTCCTCGCTGTTGTCGATCAGCACATACTGGTTGTAGATGTGGTTACACGAGAGGAGCAACCCGACGGGCGAGGCGAACGACAGGCGGCAATCGCTCCGGTCGGTCGAGAGTTTTTCGTAACGGGTGTCGGTCGCCACCGCCGAGGGCATATCCTCCGCATCGGAGAGCGTATGCAGGCAGAGGATGTTATCGCCGATGCGCATCTCGTCCGGTGCGAGGGCGATGTCCTGCAAGCAGGCGGTGTTCTCCGGCGAGAGGGAGAAGTATTTTTCGACCAATCCGGCCTCGGTTGCCGTACCGGTAATCTCGTCCGACGCGAGGCGGCGCAGGCGGATGAACCCCGAATCGTTCATGATGCGCTCGAACTGCTCCGTCGCCTCGATGAACTTGGCCGCAGCGTCCTTATCGCGGATCTCTTTGGGGATGATATGTCCCCGGCAGAGGGTGTTCCAATTGCTTTGTCGGCGGCTGCGCTCTTTGGTCGTCTTCGTCAGGAACAGGTAACACGTATGGTCGAGATAGGGGCGTTCGTTGAAATGTCGCTCGAACGAACGCGAAAGGAAGCTCATCTCTTCCTTTTGCAGTTCGGGCTTGTACTCCTCACGCACGAACCAATCCTGCTTATGTACGATACTGAAATCGGGCAGCACGCGGATCGCCTTGCACCATGCGGCGTGTATCGCTTCGTACTCGGCGGAGGTTACGGTGTACAGCTCCGGTAGCTCCACCGCGAAAGCCACCGTGATGTCGGCGTCTTTGGAGAGAATGCAACCCTCCTCGACGGCCAGCAGCGGAAACTTCGATTCGAGTGTCGCAGCTTTAAGTGTATTTCTCATGCTTCGCTTTTTTACGGGTGAATAATCGGGAGATACGGCGGCGGTTCAGGAGGTATCGGGGACGACTGCGCTGTGCGCCTAATTTCATCAGTCCGTGTTCGCCGTATCGGGCATTCAGGGCGAATGTCTGCCACACCAGAACGGAGGCCGACACCACCCCGAAGCCGATACAGAACCATTGGTCGATGCCAACCATATACAGGATAATGAACAGGACGAACAAGGCGAGCAACCCTCCTGCGAAAATGAAGAGGTATTGCGCTTTCAGTCCCTTGAACTCTACCGAACGGTCGATCCCCTTGTTGATAGGGTACTCTGCCATAGTCTGCCGGATTAGAGGAAGAACGAACGCAGAATCGTCGCCGCCACGATCAAAAAAATACACGCCCCGAACCACGAGGCGGCGGTCTTCGACGTGTCGGGGTCCCCCGACGAGAACTTGCCGTACACCTTGACACCGCCGATCAAACCCACGACTGCGCCGATGGCGTAGATTAGTTTCGTCGCGGGGTCGAAATAACTTGTTACCATGTTCGTGGCCTCGTTGATACCCGAAAGCCCGTTACCTTGCGCAAAGGCCGAAGATGCAGCTAGCAGAAGGGCTGCCGAAAAAAGAAGATGTTTCTTCGTCATAGATTGTTCTTGAATTGTGCCGGACGGGTGGATAGTCCGTCCGGCGGGTTGATACTGATTTTTACTTGTGGATTTAGTGGTCTGTTTTTCGCGGGACAGCTACCCGTAATCTTTCTCTTTCATCGTTCGTCCTTTTTTAATCGTTACACAAAATCCCGAATATCGAACCCGTCCGTATCGTCCGGTGCATCGGTTATATCTTGGGGTTGGACTGCTACCGTCCCCGCATCCCCTTCCGTTGAGACAGGCTGACTTAAATAGTAGTCCATTAACCCCGATATTTTCTCTCCGATAGCGGCGGAGCCGCCCACGAGACGGTCGTACAACTCCGTGCCTTCTATCTGTCCGAAAACCCGCCCCGCCTCTCTGCGCTCTGTATCGGTCGCCGAGGCGTCGGAGGCCGTCCTGACCGCCCGGTCGATCTGCTCGAAGCTCACGCCGGAGGCGTAACCCGCAGGACGCGCCGCGAGCGGCATCTCCTCGTCCGCACCCGTCTCGTCGTCCTCTTCGTATTCGAGCGGCACATCGGGGATTTCCAGATGCTCGAACGCTGCGTCCAGCTCCTCGTCGGAGAGGCGTGCCGAGGGGCGTTTTTCGGTTTCGGAGGCAAATGTAGGCTCTTTTTCCATCGGTTTCTCGTTTTCCGTTTTCGTGGCAGCTTGTGGCGTCGGGATGGCACTCTTTGGCGTTGTCGGCCTTACCCGAAAGGTGCTTTTGCCGACAATATCCGGCACATCGTCCCTGCGTTTGGGCGACGTAACATCCGACGGCGACGCAGGGCGTTTCGTCTGCCGTTTTTCCCAAAGCAGATACGCAGCCAGCCACACCCCGTAGCCCGCAAGCAGGCATACCAATAGTGTATCCATAGGCTAAAAGATGGAGCGGTTATGCTCGTTGTACAATTCGGTAATTTCCGTTTGGTATGTCTCGAAATGATGCGCCAGCACATTGTCTATGTAGCTGAACAGCGACACCTCGTCTTTGCCGATGACCCGTAATATCAATTGTACCCGCTCGTGGTACTCCTTGCGGATATAGACCGTCTTGCCGATGCGTGCGGGGATGGCCGCCTCTTTCAGAAACAGCGAGCGGTAATCCGTCTCCCTGCTTTTGGGCTTACGGCGGCGAGGTTCTTCCCGCTGTATCGGCTCCGGTTCCGGCTCATCGTTGCCGGAGGGTGGTTCCGTAGCGCGTGCCGACGGTGGAATCGTCAAGTCGTCCTGCCGAAACGAATTGATGATGAAATTCTCGTCGATACCCTCGATATTTGTTTTTTTCGCCATATCCTTACTGCTTTATGATGTTCAGTATTTCATCGACCAGCGCATCGAGGTTACTGCCTCTGACGAGAGATTTGTCCGCCGGAAAGAGCGTCGAACGGAATACCGCTTTGCGCTCCGTTGCGGCTTCCTTGCGGAATCGCTTGCTGTCCGGCAGAAAGGTTTTCAAAATCGGCAACGCCAATTCTGCGCAGATTTTCTCATAAGCGGCGTACAGCTCCGTTTTCTCGCGTCCGTCTACCATATTCCACAGCAGGTGCAACCCCTTGATAGCTGTCTTACCCGTGCTGATCATGTGTTCGTTGATGACGGTGGCGAACTGCATGGAACTCGTCATGACCACCCGATCGGCGGCGATGGGGCAGAAAATATAATCCATCGCGGCGACGGTCTTCACCACGCTCGGATTATTGATCGTACCCGGTAGGTCGAAGAAAACGAAGTCCAGCGGAATACCCGATTCTGCAATACGCGCCGCCGCGTCCGCCGCATCGTCCGGCTTGCTGCACACCACCGGATAGGCTTTCTTCGCAAGACGTTTGAACTGCTCGTAGGCCTGCGCCTTGTAGTGGTTGTCTTTCATCGTCATATCCATGTCGCGCTTGCGCATATCATGGATGCTGTACTGCGGGAAGTCGCAATCGACCACTGCGACGTTATACCCTTTGACGTAGTGCAGATAGCTTGCGACCAGCACCGTGATGGTTGTTTTTCCGGCTCCTCCTTTTTGCGTGGAGAAAGCTACATAGGTTGGTTTGTTCATACCGTTGTAAATTTTAATCGTTATACATAGAGTTATCTGTTTCTGCAAACATTCGTTTCCACCGTCGGACGGTTGTCCGGCCGTAAGTGCGGACGGATATTCCGCCCAACCGCCCAACGTCGGTTGGTTGCAACATTGGGCGGTCGGTTACAATCGTTCTTGCGAGGTATATCCGTCGGTCGGATTATCCGATTGGCCGTCGGTCTGTTCCACCCAACATCCGTTTGTTGCGACTGTCCGATGTTGGTTCCGACGGCAAATAAACAAGGAAAAATGTCGATTGTATTGCTTCTGCCGCAGATGGCAGCTTGTGGCGTCGGAATGGCAGCGTTTGGCGTTTTCGGCCTCTGGAATCCGATGTTGAAAGCCCCTACATTTGCATCCAAGCGACAGGGTGCATCGCGCGGCTTTAAGCTGCGGTCGAAATCGGCTCTCCCGCAATCCGTCTTCGGACGGATTTTTATGTTCGTCAGAACATAGCAAGGTGTGTATCGAGTTACTCGATACTTTTCGGGTTACTCCCGAAAACCTTGCCCCTGCGGGGGCCGGGCTGTCCCTCCGAAGTCGGGCAGCCTTGATTTCGAACCTGCGGTCGGCAGCAGCGCGGTGGCTTATGTCGCGTAACCACTAAATCCATAAAGTATGAACGGTAAGAAAAGAAATGTCGGGGGCAAACCGCCCAAACCCGACAAGGCCAGCCACCAAGTGATGGTACGCTTTACGGACGAGGAATACGCCCGATTCCTCGCCATGTACGAACAGTCGGGCGTCTATGCGAAAGCGGTTTTTATCAAAGCCCGCGTCTTCGGAGCCGAATTTCGCGTGCTGAAAGTCGATAAGACGCTCGTCGATTACTACACGAAACTCTCCTCGCTGCACGCCCAATACCGCGCCGTAGGTGTCAATTACAACCAGACCGTGAAGGAGTTGAAAAGCCGATTTTCGGAGAAAAAAGCAATGGCTTTGCTCTACAAATTGGAGAAAGCGACGGTCGAATTGGCCACATTGAGCCGCCAAATTCTCGACTTAACCCACGAATTTCAACAGCGATGGTTGCCAAAATTAACGTAGGAAGCTCTCTTTACGGGGCGTTGGCCTACAACGGAGAGAAGATAAACGAGGGACAGGGACGGCTGCTCGCCACGCACAAAATCTTCGACGAAGGGACGGGGCGTCTCGACATTCGCCAAGCGGCGGAGGACTTCGCCCGCCATTTGCCGGAACAGGTGCGCACGGCGAAGCCCGTCGTTCATATCTCCCTGAACCCGCATCCCGACGACCGTCTGACCGATACGGAACTGACGGCCATCGCCGAGGAGTATCTCGCACGGCTCGGTTACGGCGACCAGCCCTATGCCGTATTCAAGCACGAGGACATCGACCGACACCACCTGCACATCGTAACGCTATGCGTGGACGAGGCGGGACGGAAAATCGGCGACAGCTTCATTCGCCGCCGTAGCAAAAACATTACCCGCGCATTGGAACAACAGTACGGACTGCATCCTGCCGAGCGTAAACGGCAGACGCAGACCGAACCGCTCCGTGCGGTGGATGCGACGGCGGGCGACGTGAAACGGCAGATCGGAAACGTACTGAAAGGCATATCGGGCAAATACCGTTTCCAGACGCTCGGAGAGTGCCGCGCACTGCTTTCGCTCTACCGCCTTACTATTGAGGAGTGCCGAGGCGAGGTACACGGCAGGGAGTATCGTGGTTTCGTTTATTCCGCAATCGACGACAAGGGCGAGAAGGTCGGCACGCCGCTCAAAGCCTCCCGTTTCGGCAAGCGGTACGGGTACGAGGCGTTCGAGCGGTGGTGCGCCGTAAGCAAGGAACTGATCAGGGAGCGGAAACTCGGCGACATGACCAAAGCGACGGCGATGGCCGCCCTGCACCGGACGAAAGACCGCGCGGAGTTTATCGGTCTGATGAAAGCCAAAGGCGTGGATGTCGTGTTGCGTGAGACAGACACGGGACGTATCTATGGTGCGACGTTCATCGACCATCGAACGGGGTATGTGCTGAACGGCTCCCGTATGGGCAAGGAACTTTCTGCAAACGCCTTGCAGGAGTATTTCGCACCTCCGGCGGCGGGCATACCGCTCCCGATTGTCCTCTCGCAGCAACCGGACATGGAGAATACGCCGACACAATCGCTTCTCTACGACGACGCAGAGGTCGGCGGGCTGGGGCTGTTCTCTGTTGATACGCAAGGCGTAGACGCCGAGGAGGAGGCCTTCATGCGCGAAATGCAGCGGCGAAAAAAGAAAAAGAAGAAAAACCGTAAAATTTAACGATTACAATTATGCAACAAGAAGATGATTTGAGGGCATTGGCGAAAATCATGGATTTTCTGCGTGCCGTAAGTATATTATTGGTAGTAATGAACGTGTATTGGTATTGCTACGAAGCGATACTCGCGTGGGGTGTGAATATCGGCGTGGTTGATAGAATCCTGATGAACTTCGACCGCACGGCGCATCTGTTCCACTCCATACTCTACACGAAACTTTTTGCCGTCGTGCTGCTCGCCCTCTCGTGCTTGGGAACGACGGGCGTGAAGGACGAAAAGATTACGTGGCCGCGCATCGGCACGGCACTCGCGGCGGGCTTCGTGCTGTTTTTCCTGAATTGGTGGCTGTTGGCTTTGCCGCTCCCGCTGATGGCGACAACGCTGCTTTACATCGCAACGATGTCCGCAGGGTATGTTTGTCTGCTGATGGCCGGACTATGGGCGAGCCGTCTTTTGAAAAACAACCTCATGGACGACCCGTTCAACAACGAGAACGAATCGTTCCAACAGGAGACGCGCCTCTTGACCAACGAATACTCCGTGAACCTGCCCACCCGTTTCTACTATAAAAAGAGGTGGAACAAGGGCTGGATCAATATCCTTTTGCCCCAGCGAGCCTCCATCGTATTAGGCACGCCCGGCAGCGGAAAATCATACGCGGTGGTCAATTCCTACATCAAGCAACAGATCGAAAAGGGCTACTCGATGTATATCTACGACTTCAAGTTCCCAGACCTTTCGACCATTGCTTACAACCACTTGCTGAACCACTTGGACGGGTACGAGGTAAAGCCGAGATTCTATGTAATCAATTTCGACGACCCGCGACGGTCGCACCGCTGTAACCCCATACACCCCGACTTCATGGAGGATATAACGGACGCTTACGAGAGTGCCTACACCATCATGCTCAACCTCAACAAAACGTGGGTGCAGAAACAAGGCGACTTCTTCGTGGAATCGCCCATCATCCTCTTTGCCGCAATTATCTGGTATCTCAAAATCTACCAAAACGGGAAATATTGCACGTTCCCGCACGCCGTTGAGTTTCTGAACCGTCGGTACGAGGATATTTTTCCGATTCTATCCTCGTATCCCGAACTCGAAAACTACCTTTCGCCCTTTATGGACGCATGGTTGGGAGGCGCAGCCGAACAGTTGCAAGGCCAGATCGCATCGGCGAAAATACCGCTCTCGCGCATGATTTCGCCGCAGCTCTATTGGGTCATGTCCGACAACGAATTTACCCTCGACATCAACAATCCGCAGGAGCCGAAAATCTTGGTCGTGGGTAACAATCCCGACCGTCAGAACATTTACGGCGCGGCTCTCGGCCTTTACAACAGCCGCATCGTAAAACTCGTCAATAAAAAAGGCAAGCTCAAATCTTCGATTATCATCGACGAGCTACCGACCATCTATTTCAAGGGGTTGGACAATTTGATTGCGACGGCACGAAGCAACAAGGTGGCCGTGCTGTTGGGCTTTCAGGACTTCTCCCAATTAGTCCGCGACTACGGCGACAAAGAGGCCAAAGTTGTGATGAACACCGTCGGCAATATCTTCTCCGGTCAGGTGGTCGGGGAGACGGCGAAGACGCTCTCCGAACGGTTCGGAAAGGTCTTGCAGAGGCGGCGGAGCATCACGATCAACCGCAACGACAAGTCCACTTCCATCAATACGCAGATGGATTCGCTGATTCCGCCCTCGAAGATTTCTTCTCTGACGCAGGGAATGTTCGTCGGCTCCGTCGCCGATACGTTCGACGAGCGCATCGAGCAAAAGATTTTCCACTGCGAGATCGTCGTGGATGCCGAAAAGGTTAAGCAGGAGGAGAAAGCCTACAAGAAGATTCCCATTATTACCGATTTCACGGACGAGGAGGGGAGCGACCGCATGAAAGAACAGATACAGGAGAACTACAACCGCATCAAAGCCGACGTGCGGCAAATCGTCGCCGATGAATTGGAACGCATCAAGAACGACCCGGCGTTGGCACATCTGTTGCAGCAGAAGTAACCTATAAAAATCCTCGCTACTTATGCAGCGAGGATTTTTTCATATTCCATTATTCATTGCCAACAAATATGAGTACGGATTATGTCTCAATGTATCTTGTTTTTCTGCATTATATAAAACGACAGATGATATTACGGAAGCTACAGCACCAGCAAGTAAAGCGGAAGGGATTGACAATCCAAGCAATGCCGTTGGCAATGCAGTTCCTCCGGTCGCAAAAAACGAGATTTTCATAAAATTATTGGCAACCCATTTTATCCCCGCACCGCTCAATGATTTTTTCAAATCGTTGTATCCCGGCAAAAATTGATTTACATATATATCATGGACTTGTTGTCGTATTTGTTCGATAGTTGCATCAACTGGAATGTTTTTAGTAAGATTTTCGATATTAGTTCTAAATAGTCCTAATTCATTTTGATGCTGTCTTTTAAATTTGAGTATATCATTAATGGAGACCTCATCCGATATAGTTATCCCATTAAAGGATAAATCCATAAGAATACCTTGAGCTAATTGATGCCCTCTATTACGAATATGACAATCTCTCCATGGATAATCCCAATGATTGTATACTGCTACTTGGTTATCAAGTCTTGCCAAATTACTGAAATTGGAGGTATAGGTATTATCTGTTAGAGGTGCAATGCCATACTGTTCACATAGTCTATTCGTGAGTAGTGTCATATAGAAATTGGCAAAACTTCCGTTTATATGAAACCAACCATCTCGATCCATATATCCTTGCAGTTGATCCCTTAATATGTAAGGCATTTTTGCCGGATGAATCCGATAAATCTCTCGAATTTCTCTTGGTAATTTTTGAGGGTGTATTGCAGCTCCATTTTCCGTATGGGTCAAAACTTGGTATCCTTCATTGCTATTTAAGTAATTCAATACATCATCAGTCAATCCGTCGATTAAATCCATATCTGAATTGACAAAAAGAGGTCTTATTACACCTTCGTCTGCTAAAAATTGAGTGGTCCGTTGTCTATATGGATGGTCTATTGACGACGGTACAATCGTACTGATTTCGTCCCAATATAAAATAGCTGTTTTGAGCCATTGTTCATTGGTAATATCAATTGTAGGATAATAAAGTGCACGAGTAAATGCCATGATAAATGGATATTTAATTATTATTTAGTTTTCATGTTGCAGCCGATAAAACTCCTTTTGTCGTTCGATCTCCTCGCGCAACTCCTTCTCGGTCGGCATATAGAGCATATACTTCGAGGCGAACAGACGGTCGTTGTCGTGCAGGACGGAGTAACGGGCAATATCTTCGTCGGTCTCCGAACAGAGGACGATACCGATGGTCGGATTGTCGCCCTCGCCGCGTACCCGCTCGTCATACATTCTTACATACATATCCATCTGCCCGACGTCTTGGTGCGTAATGGTCGTCGTTTTGAGGTCGATCAATACGAACGATTTGAGAATGTAGTTGTAGAAAACAAGGTCGATGAAGTAGTCCTTCTTTTCGGTGCGGATCAATTTCTGCCGTGCGACGAATGAGAAGCCTTTCCCTAATTCGAGCAGGAATTTTTGCAGGTTGCCGATAATCGCTTTTTCCAAATCCGATTCCGTAAAATCGCTGTTGGGTGTAAGACCGATGAACTCGGCAACGGTCGGATTCTTGATGAACTCCATACGGTCTTGCTCGAACGGTTTGGTCAGCGTTTTCATTTCGGTCTTGACCGCATCTTTATGTTGGGAAAGCAGCAACCGTTCGTAATATTGCGAACCTATGTTACGGTCGAGTGTGCGGTAGCTCCACATCTGCTCGGCAGCCTCTTTCAGATACCATGCACGAGCTTCGGCATTTGTAACTTGAAGCAGACGCTTATAGTGCGACCATGTCAAAATTCGCCACGGTGTAGCGAATATTTCGGGAAAGGTCTGATAGAATTGACGATAATAGTATAGCGAACCGACGGAAAACCCTTTGCCGAACTCTGCTGTAAGCTCTTTTGAGAGCGATTTCAATAACTGTGAACCGTAATCGGCGCGGTCTTTCCCTTGCTGTTCCTGCTCCACGATGCGCTTGCCCATTTGCCAATAAGCCTCGACCATCGCCGAATTGATTGCGGTGTATGCCTTTTGGCGGGCTTGCGTTACGATTCGTTTGATTTCTTGTATAAAATCAGCATTGTATATGGAAATATTATCTTTCATTATTGTATTTTAGCGATTTATACGCAAAGGTACACAAATAAACGGAAGAACGCCGCGAGTTCTCCCGTTTATTCGTAAAACTTATCGTCTTGCTAACTCTTTCGCATCATCGCGCTGCATTCGCAAGTTAAGACGTTCCCGCAACTTGTCAAGAAAATAGGTGCGGCTTTCGTTCTTGCGGCGTTTCATGTCCAGATAGGCGTCGTAACAATTTCGGACTTTGATTTCCAGCCCGAACTGCGCCCCGAAGAACGCAGCCAAATCCTTGATGTCGTTTTGACCGTCGTTGATACAGCCAATCTCATCGAGTGCATAAATAATTTCGACTAACTCGACAAGGCTGCCCGTCCAGCGGAAAGGCGGGGTTTGAATATCGGATTTTTGTGTGGTGGATAGTGGTGGCACTTGGGTTTGAACGTATTTAAGCATACGCCGCACAAAGGACAGTGCTTTGCGAATGTGATTCGCATGGGGAGATTCTATCATGTGTGTTTCGTGCAGACTGCCTAATTCCGTTTCGATATAAGCGAGCGTGAATACGAGATGATGTCGTTCTGACGGCGGGGCGCAGCATACGGCACAAACTTCCTTGATAAACTCGTTATACACCGATGCCGTTATCATCCGAGCGTCGGCTCCGTCATTTACAAGACGGAAAAAATCGTTGTTAGTGAGTATTAAAAAATCCATTTTCCTGCTGTTTGGGGTTGTTGTACTTCATGTTAATTCGTGTGCGCACGCTTAACATAAGGACAAACCTTGTTCCTGCGGAGTGGATTTTTTAAGGATTGTGGTTTATTCGATTGATTATCTGATATGTGTCTACTAAAAATAATATTATGCCCGCCATGAATGCAATAATGAATTGTAAGACTGCTTTCGCACTGTAAAGTTATCTTACACGCTTATACCTCTTTACGACGGTATATCCGGCAAATAGTATCTGATGATAGTATATGTTGGTTGTATATTTTCCAATTGTCCGGCCGGAAGAGTTCGGAAAAGGCAATACCGCTTTTTTGTTTCTCCTGCAATTCATACACGATCCATTCATCCTCTAAACCATACCGCACCAGCCCTTTGATAAACTCCGATGTTTCAACGGTGGCATCGACCGAATAAACTGTATCGGACGAATCACGACGTTCGGCCAATAAGGAGAGCAGCGAGCTATCCCGATGCAGAGATAGGTCTGCTTGCTCCCGAAACGCATCGGGACTATATTTCTGCGGTAGTCTTCGGGCTTGTAAAGCATCTACGGGAAGCAGATACCCGTCGGCAGATAAAATTGCAATGATTCGTATTTTCATTCGGCCTCTTGTTTTCGATGTAAACGCACTATTGCCAAATAATGTTCCAAGAGGTCAAAAAAGTAGCGTGCCACTCTCGCTACTTCCGGCGTAGGCTCTGGAATGCCCTGAAAGGAGTACGTGAGCGCACGCTACGCATAAGCATAGCATAAGCTTCACGCAATAGTCCCTTTCAGCTAAATGTTCCAGATTTACGCCAGAAACGTCTTGCGAACTTATGTATATATCATAACGAAAAACCTCGTTTTCCGCTACGGTGTTCTATTTCCGATTTCAAAGATACATCTTTCCCTCCAATCTTTCTAAAAAACTACTGTTTTTCCGTACTAATACCGTACTTTTTCATCTTCTCGTAGAGCGTCGGACGGCTGATCCGCAACAATTCGGCTGCCAATGCCTTGTTATATTTTGCAGCTTCCAGCGCCTTAATAATCCGCGCTCGTTCCTCCTGCTCGCCTTTCAACGCATAACTGTCGGTATTGCGAACAGAGGGCAAATCCAAATCCGCTTCGTCGATTGTTTCAGCGTTCGACAGCAGGGCTGCTTTGCGAATCGTATTGCGTAATTCCCGTACATTACCCGGCCAACCGTAAGTTTGCAGCCGTTTGACGGCATCGAACGAAAATCCCGTTATTTGCCGATTGTTCTGCTCACAAAATTGCGCAAGGAAAAATTCGGCCAACGGTAATATATCATCCGCACACTCTCGAAGCGGCGGCAACTCGATGGTAAACTCATTTAAGCGATGGTACAAATCTTCCCGGAAACGCCCGTCGGCGATTGCTCGTTCGATATTTTCGTTCGTGGCGGCCACGATACGCACATCACAGGGGTATTCCCGTCTGCTCCCGATGGGGCGATAGCGACGTTCCTGCAATGCCCGAAGCAAAAGCGTCTGCACCTCGTAAGGTAAGTTCCCTATCTCATCCAGAAAAAGCGTACCGCCCTCCGCCGTATGAAATACCCCCGACTTATCGGCAATAGCTCCCGTAAATGCCCCTTTGACATAACCGAAAAATTCAGAAGCGGCCAATTCCTTCGGGATGGCTCCGCAATCGACGGCCACAAACGGTTTGTCGTCGCGTGCGCTTGCACGATGGATCAAGTCGGCAACCAGCTCTTTTCCCGAACCGTTCTCGCCCCGAATCAACACGGACATATCGGTTGCGGCAACCAATCGCGCACGACGTTCCACCTCTCGAATAGGCTGACTTACTCGTTGCAATATATCCGTTTGTTTTCGTTTCATTTTCCGGGTACGAAGCAATACGTCGTTCAATTTCGAGTAGAGCATTTCGGGATGGATCGGTTTGGGCAGATAATCCTCCGCTCCTGCTTTCATTGCGCGGATGGCAGATGACACCTCCGCGTGCTGCGTCATGATAATAAGCGGAATACGGCGTCTGTTTTTCTGTAACCATTCCAGCAATTCGATTCCGTCGCCATCGGGCAACCGCAAATCCGACAGGATTATATCTACTTCTTCGCTTACGATAATCCGACGGGCATTCGAGGCTGTTATAGCACACGTAACCTGCAACCGCTCCCGTTCCAGCCAATTTTTCAAGGCGCGGGCAAGCACTACATCATCCTCGACAATCAATATACGGCTCATACCTGCACCTCCTTCGCTCGTTGGGCGGCTTGCTCCGCCAATTGTTTTCCGGCAGCAAGAACGCTCTTCCCGGCCGCTTGCATTACCTCATCCGGCGTATCGGCATCGGATAAAAGTTCCCGAAACGCTTTCAACGGAGCCTCAATCCGCAACAATTCCCACAGGGAAAGCAGATGATGGGTAAGAGCGACAAGCGTCGGTTTATCATCGTTGTGCAACGCTTCGGAAAAAGCGGACATATTCATCTCGGTTTCCTGCGCCAGCAAGCATAGCATTTCGGCATCATTCCGCTCCCCGTTGAGCAGAACGGAAAAGTCGGGAAAGATACCTCCTTGCTTTGTCCGGGTGTCGATACAGCTCCGCGCAGCGGCAAACAGTTCATTGCAGGAGAACGGTTTATGAATACACCCTGCAAATCCCGCTTTCGTAAATTCCTCGACGCTGCACTCCGCACGGGCGGTCATTGCCAGCACGGGAACCTCCTGCGCTTCCGAAAGATTCGAGGTACGCAACAGCTCCAACAGGTCGAATCCGCTTACGTCCGTCATGACAATATCCGTAACTATCAAATCATAATTAACGGTACGGATGCGCTCCAACAATTCTCGCGCATTACAACAGCTATCGACGTAAACCGCATGACGCGAGAACATCTCCACCGTCATCGCAAGCAACACAGGATCGTTATCGACGACCGCCACACGTAAATCGTCCGGCAGCATTATATCCCGAATTGTGTCATCGTCAGGTAATACGGTTTCTTCGGTATATAATGGCAAAGGCAAGGTTACGACAAACTCACTCCCGTTAGAAGGGGTGCTGTGTACATCTATTTTACCGCGTAACAATTCAACCAAAGCCAGTACGATAGACAATCCCAACCCGAAACCCTCCGGCATATCGGCTCTACCCACTCGCTCGAATGGCTGAAAAATTCGTCTTTGCTGTTCTTCGGTTAATCCCGCTCCCGTGTCGGTAACCGAAATTGTCAGCTCGTCGGAATCGTATGCCATACACAGAGAAACAGAGCCTCGTTCGGTAAATTTCACGGCATTGGAGAGCAAATTGCCTATAATCTGTAAAATGCGGTTGCGGTCGCCCACAACGATTACATTCCCGCCTTCGTAGGCGACGTTAAATTCCAACCCTTTGGATGCGGCTTGTTCTGCATATTCAGCCGTAAGCGTATCCGTCAGTCTTTTTACACGGAACGGCGTGACGTCGGGTTGTTCTTTTCCCGTATCCAGACGATAGTAGTCGAGCAGCGTATTGAGCAGCGTCAGCATACGTTCCGAAGATTCCTTGATTGCTGCGCAATAGCGTAATCGAGATTCTTTGCGTCGTGCATCGGGAAGTAAATCTGCATAACCGCAAATGGCCGACAACGGTAATCGCAGGTCGTGGCTCACGGTCAGTATCATCGTTTTACGTGCAGCAAGCAGTTGTGCGTTGCGACGATGGCTTTTTTCTAATTGAAGACGGGTACGTTGGCGGGAACGGATGTCCCGATGGAGCAGGATATAAAATAGTACAGCGCAAAGTACGGCAATAATACTCAATAAAGAAACGGTTCGGAAAGCGCGTTTGTGACCGAATAACTCGTGCGCCAAAACCTCCTCGCGGATACGACGGTCGGCGTCGTCAAATTCAGAAATCAGGCGTCCGAGCTGTCGGTTCAGAATCGCATTGCGGTGGGTCAGGCTATCGACGTGGGCAATAAGCCGCGCTGTTGTCTCGGCATGGGTTTGGGCAACCTCATCGGCCAAAAGCGCGAAGCGATCCTGCCTGATGGTTTTGTGTGCGCCGCAGAAGCGTATCATTTTTACGGTCAATCTGTTCTTGTGTCTTTTTCTTATTGCGAAACAATCCTTTGATACCTCCTGTCAATCGACGCTCTTCCTCGATATTTTCTTGCAATTGTGCCGATAATACTGCACTTTGTTGGGTCGTTTGGCGAATTGCAGAGGGAATGCGTTTCTGTACGAGCGAACAATGTTCTCGTAACGCCTGCACGTCCTCCATAACGGCAAACAAATGTTTCTCTTTTTGATCGAGTAAACGGGATATACGATCGATACGTCTGCTTTGCACCGAATCGACGAGCTGTAACCGCAAGTGGTCGAGAGCGATACCAACCGAATCCGATTTGTTTCGGTAAGCCTCCATATCCGTCGGTTCCCAACCGACGGCTTGTTCGCCTTGAAAAGCCAAATCCAAAAGGTCGAGCAAAATACGTTCCGTCTCGGCGCGTTGCTCAACCAACTCTTCGATACGCCTGTCTGTTTGTTCCGCCTTCCTACGCTCATACGCTAACAGCGTTAGTGCCACACCGAACAATATAACGAGCAAAATATAGCCCGTTATAAGTTTCAGCTTGAGAGAACGCAAGGAATTATTCATGATGCAATATGAAAAATTGTAAAACAGATTCAATTACTGTAACCGTCCCGTAGCCCGCAGATACTCTGTTTCATAGATTTTGTATTGGGTTTGCGCCTCGATAAGATTGCTTTCGGCCTGTTGCCACTGCGATTGGGCGTCGAGCAGGTCGGTCAGCGGAGCCATCGACGCCGCGTAGCGGTTGCGCATTACGCGCAAGTTCTCGTCGGCCTGCTGCAAACCGGTTTCAGCTGTGCGGATCAACAGAAAACCATCCTGCACGTTTCGGATCGCCTGCTGCACCTCAATATCAACCAACCGCTCGTTTTTTTGCAGGTCGAGTTCGGCATTCCGCAGTTCATACTGCGCCTTGCGTACCTTTTTACGGCTCTCGCCCCAATGGAAAATCGGAATCTTTACCGACAGCATGGCCAATCCCATGCCCTCCTGAAATTTCTGCGAATATGGAACCATCGTTCCACCCCCGGCGTCGGCCATACCGTTGAGTTTGAGGTTACCGTAGTAGGAGTAGCCGACCGACAATCCGACGGTAGGCAGCATATCGGCGCGAGCCATGTGTATTTGCTCCTTTCCGGCTGCGACCTGCTTTTCGAGCAGGTGCAGCTCGGGACGGGCGGCTGTCTCCGCCGAAAGTCGATCGGGCTGCGAGGCGACGAAAGCCGTATCGGTCGCCTCTATCGGCGTGTCGAAATCCGCACCTACGATACGGCAAAGTGACATACGGCACAAATCGGCGCCGTTCTGTACTTTCTGTAATTGATAACGAATATCACTGCGTTTGGCGTCGATACGCAATAGATCGTTCTCGGTCGCCATGCCCGCCACAAGCGCTGCCGCTGTCTGACGGTATAAGGTATCCATCTGTGCGTGGTAGCTTTCCAGCATACGGACTTTACGATCTACGGCAATATATGTCCAATAGGCATTGTCGGCTTCGACAAGTACATCCATGCGGGTCATGCGAAGTTGCTCGGCAGCGGCCTCCTCGCCGATGCGAGCCAACCGGTGTCCGGCCGTGATTTTACCTCCCGTGTAGACGGGTTGCGTCAGATTGATGCCTGCCATATATGTACCGCGCATACGCAATTTCATTCCCATCATATCCATGTCGGGCAGTGCATAAGCCCCCATTGCCGAGCCTTCGATGTTCGGAAGAAAAGCTGTTTTGGCGATTTTGCGGTCGAGTTCCGCTTGTCGGAGCGCATTCTCCGACCGTTGCAGATCCTCGCTATGTGCGAGTGCCATTTCGCGGCATTCGGCCTGCGAAATCCGAAGCGGTTGCTGTGCCGACGCGCCGAAAGCGGAAAGTAGAACGACACAACATGAAATAACGATATTTTTCTTATTCATTGGATTTTAATTTTATATGTTAGCAGGTTTGCGAATGCGGAACAATGTTGCATAGAAAAGCGGCAGCAGGACGAGTGTAATGGCCGTGCCGACCGTAAGGCCGCCCATGATCGTGATGGCCATCGAACTGTACATCGGGTCGCCGACGAGCGGAATCATGCCGACGATGGTCGTCAGCGACGCCATCAGCACGGGACGCACGCGCGAGGCGGTGGCCTCGACGATAGCCGTGTAGGGCGATGCCTTCTCTTCGGTCTGGAGCCGGTTGATTTCGTCCACGAGTACGATGGCGTTCTTGACCATCATACCGATAAGTCCCAGCATACCGATGATGGCCATGAAGGTCATCGGCTGACCACTCAACAGCAGCGAGGGGGTAATGCCGCAGAAAACGAACGGCAAGCAGAGCAGAATGAGGATTACTTTACGCCAACTATTGAACAGCAACAACAAGATGACCAAAATAAGAAAGAGGGTTATCGGCACGTATTTCATCAAATTGCCGATTGCTTCGTCTTGCACTTCGCCTTCGCCCACCCAGCGCATCGTGTAGCCTTCGGGCAGCGGGATAGCCTCTATTTCGTCCCGAATCGAAGCGACGACTTTGGCGGGCGTGGCATCGTCGCGGTCGGGATCGGGGTCGCACTCCGCCTCGATGACACGCCGGCCGTTGAGCCGCAGAACGACATCTTCGTCCCAATCGAGCCGCACATGATCGACGACATTTCCGAGCGGTACGGAGCGGAACACCTTGTCCTGCAACTCGCTCATCGCCTTGCCGCCGGAGAGTGCCCCTTGCAGTTCCTCGTTCGACAGACGGGCATTCATCATGCTCCAAACCGGTATCTCTTCGAGGTTACCGGTACGGCTGCCGTCACCGTTGCGGACTTGCAGGTTAAGTGTTACCATACGTTCCTGATCGTTCAATACGCCGATAGGCATTCCGTCCGTCGCAGCCAGCAACGCATTGGCCACATCGCCGCGTTCGATGCCGGAGCGCAGGGCGTCCTGCTGTACGTACCCAGCAACAAAGGATTTGCCCATAGGTTTCCAGTTGTTCTGCACCGAATAGGCATCCACATAGGGTGAGCGGCGCATGACGGCTTCGGCCTGCGCACTTAAATCGCGCAGCACGACCGGATCGGGGCCTGCGAACTCCACCTCGACGGTGTGTGAAGTCGAAGTCGAGAAATTGTACTTTCGAATACGGATGTAGGCATCGGGATATTGTTCGCGCAGTTGTCGCCGCACCGCAGGAATTTGTTCCAAAACCGTATTGTAATCCTTGCAGTCCACGATCAACTCGCCGTAGCAGTCGCCGCCCGAGGTCATAGGACGTACCAGACAATAAAGAGCCGGAGCGCTGCCCTGACTGATGGCCACTCGGTCGATGGCGGGATTCTCCGCGAGGCGGTCGCTCATCGTCAGCAGTTGGTCGCGCACCATATCGGCATCGGCTGCCGAGGGAAAGAAACACTCAACAACGAATTGCTTGTAGTCGAAATCGGGGAAAAATAGATTCTTTACCTTCGTCATGCCGAAGATGCAGAGCGCCAGCGCACCGAACGCCGCAACGATGGTCGTGCGCTTGTAGCCGATCAATACGGCGATTGTGCGGCGCACGAAACGGTGCATGGGCGAATTCATTACCCCGCCGGAAGTGTTGCGGGACGCCTTCTCCCGCTTGGGCAGCCACGTCTTGGCGCAGACGGGAACTTGTACCAATGCCAGCACCCAGCTTGCCAGCAGGCTGACGCACAGCACCAAAAATAGGTCGCCCGCGTATTCTCCGGCCGTATCGGGCGAAAGGTAAACACAGAGGAATGTCGAAGCGGCAATGACGGTAGCACCCAACAGCGGCATGGCCGTATTGCGCCCGATGCGGTAGAGATAGCTTTTCGGAGCAAGTCCCCGTTTTTTGTCGATCAGGATGCCGTCCATGATGACAACGGCGTTATCGACCAACATACCCATCGCCACGATGAACGCACCGAGCGAGATGCGTTGTAGCGTCGTACCGCAGACGAGCAGTATGGGAAACGATACGGCGACCGTGAGTACCAACCCGAATCCGATAATCAAACCACTGCGCAGTCCCATCGTGAAGATAAGTACCAGAATGACGATGGCGACCGATTCGACAAGATTCCACATGAAAGAGGAGATCGCCTCATCTACTTTGTCAGGCTGGAAAAAGATCTTTTCGGTCTCCAATCCGGCGGGGACACGCTTCATCGCCTCGGCCAGCCGAGCATCGACCGCCTTACCCACATCAGGAACGATAGCCGATGTCTCCATCGCCACGCAGAGAGCCAATGCCGGCTTCCCATCGACGAAAAAGCCGTTACGCTGCGGCTCGGCAAAGGTTCGCTCCACGCGGGCGATGTTGCCGATTCGCATCGTCTTTCCGTCCAAAGTCTGAATCATTAGATTACGAATGTCCTCCTCGTTTTCAACAGCCGAATCGACGTAGAGTGCAATCCGTTCATCGCCGCTGGCGTATTTTCCCGCATCGACTTTTTTACCTGTCGCCTGCAAGGCCGACATGATCTGTGTGGGAACGATGCCGTTGCGGGCGATCTGTTCTTTGGAGAGTACGATATTGATTACCTCGTCGCGGTTGCCGATGATGTTGATGCGCTTGACACCCTTCACGTCGAGCAGCTCGCGGCGGAGGTATTTGGCGTATCGGTACATCTCGGGATAGTCGTATCCGTCGGCCGTGAGGGCATAGAAAATACCATATACATCCATCATGTCATCCACCACTACCGGAGAGTAGCACCCCTGCGGAAGACGCGAGGCCGCATCGTTTACCTTGCGGCGAAGCAGGTCGAAATGTTGCTCCAGCTCCTCTTCCAGCACGGTCATCTGAAATTCGACGGTAAACATGGCCGTGCCGTTCTGACACTCAGTTTTTACGTTCTTTACATCGGGCAGAGCTCGCAGTTCATCCTCCATAAGCTGCGCCACCTCCAGCTCCATTTCGTGCGCACCGGCTCCCGGCCACGCGACCACCACCATCGCCTGCTTGGCCGATACGGCTGGGTCTTCCAACTTGGGCATCTGCACGAACGCGAGCACGCCCGCAATCAATATCGCCGCCATGAGCGACCAGAACAGCACCGGCCGCCGCATGAAAAATTCGGTCATCTTCATTACAGCAATCCTCCTACGTTGGTTTTACTTAGTTTCTCAATGACACGCACACGCTCTCCGTCCCGAAGCACATGAACACCTGCCCGAACGATATGCTCCTCACCCGTCAGTCCTTCGACGACGACGGCACGGCCTTCGGCATCCGTTCCGCCGAGTACGATGGGTCGTTTGCAGACGGTGGAATCCGCCCCGAAGACCCACACGGACGGTTCGCCCGTCCCGTTGTCGCGGAAAAGGGCGCACAACGGGACGGCGACCCCGCGAGCGGAGGCCGTATCCTCCACGACAATGCCGACCTCAACATTTACGCCTGCCGTCAGTCGTTTGTCGGGCTGCCCGTCGAATGTCAGCCGCAGCTGATAGAGCTGGTTGCCGTCGGCTTTCGGCGTGAGGCTCAACATCTTCATCGGCAGTTCACCGTCAATGCCGTCAGCCGTGCAACGGTAACGGACGAAGCGGTCGCGCTGGCGGTATTCGGCAGCCGGTATGTCGGCGGTGACCTCCATGTGCGATACGTCCAACAGCGTGAACATGGCCGTACCCGCGTTGACCATCTCCGCAGGCGAGAAGTTCACGGTCCACACGTATCCGTCGGTTGGTGCATAAAGTTTCGTGTAGTCGAGTTTGTTCTTGTTCGTCTGCAACTCCACGCCCAATTGCTTCAGTCCGGCGACCGCTTTCTCATAATCGTTAGCCGAGATGCTCTTCTGGTCGAAAAGCTGCTTTGTACGCGCTATCTCATCTTTGAGTTGGTCGTACTGAATCTGCAACGCCTCGACGCCTAACCGGTAGTCGGCGGCATCCAGCTCGGCGAGCAGTTGTCCCTGACGGACGTAATCGCCCTCTTTTACGCAGATGCGTTCGATCTGTCCGGCCGTTTTGAAGCCCAATCCGATAGTGTGGGCTTCGCGGATGATACCGGGATAACATTTCATGCGGGTCGCCTCCATCGGCGCAGGCTTGGTTAGTTCGACACTCCGCAGCGCGGCGTTTTCGTGCTGCACTCCGCCGCAAGCGCAGAGCACGCCGGCGACGAGAACCGTTGTAATCAATCTTTTCATTGTCTCTATCGGTTTTAATGATTTTCTCTATTTCGCTACAAAGTTCCCTATTTATTTCGCCCGTCGTATCGTCGAATAGAATAGCGTTTTGCTCTAATGGACGACAAAAAGTATATATATCGGCTAAAACGACTATATTTGCTTGTCGAAAAGTTGAACGCTATGAATACGAAGCAGACTTATTGGGATTTTGATTTGATTCGACTGTCCGCAGAAAGCGCGGCGGTTCATTTGAACAAAGAATTTATTCTGATAGATAATTTCAAGGATGCTTCCGAACAATCGGATACGGATTTCGGGTTCGTGAATCATCCGGTCAAACTCTCCTTTACGATTGCAATTTTTTGTTTGGCAGGTCGGATGCAGTTTCAAATCAATTTGCAGGATTTCGAGCTTCGAGCTAATGATCTTCTTGTCGTTTTGGACGGAGCCATCGGGGAGTACCGGGGGATGAGCGACAATGCTCGAATCGCTGTAATCGCTTTCGCGTCCGACTATTTCCAGACTGCGCTTCAAATCGAAGCGACCATGTCCTTGCAACGCAAGTTATACGCTTGGCCTCTTTACCATTTGACGGATCAGGCGATGGAAGAGTCCATGACGATTTATCGTTTGATGAAGGCGAAAATAGCGGAGACGGACAATCCGTTCCGCAAGGGTGCTTTGCTCGGATATACGCAGGTGCTGACCTATAACTCCTACAAATATCTGCTCGCAGCCGATTCCGACGACGAAAAGACGGAAGTGAAAAGCGGCCGGCAACAGGAGCTATACACGCAGTTCATGGACGAAGTGCGGAAAAGCTACACGAAAGAACGCAGTATCTCCTATTACGCGGATGTGTTATGCGTAACACCCAAGTATCTGTCGCAGGTCGTTCGCAGGGTAAGCGGACGTTTCGCCGGCGATTGGATCACCGACTTCGTCATTCTCGAAGCGAAAGCCCTGCTCAAAAGTCGCAAATATACCATCCAGCAGATCGCCGATATGCTGAATTTCGCCAATCAATCCTTCTTCGGCAAGTATTTCAGAGAGAAGGTCGGGTGTTCGCCGACCGAATACCAAAAAGAGTAAACAAAACAGCCACCTCAATGGGTGGCCGTCTCATAAATTATAGCTTTATACTCTTTCCCGAAGGCCGTTGTGCCTCTGTTATTTCCGGCCTTACAACCATAACATGATTTTTAACAAAATCGTTGTTCGTGTTGAGGTTGACGGCATTCAACTGTTTTCCGTGTTCGTTCTTCTGCTGTATTCCGTCGGCTTGCTGTTCCTGCACAGCTTCGGGTTTGGGCGGAGCCAGCTCCAGCTGAATCTTGCGTTCCAATGCCGCGACTTCGGATTTCAACTGCTTCAGCTCGTTCTCTTTCTTCCACACGCCGCCTACGGTCTGCTGCAAAATCGGAATATCGCGTTCGTATTCGACGTTCTTTTCGCGGTATTGCTCCACGAGTTTGGGGATGCGTTCCAAAGCGTTTAGGAAGTTCATCGCCGCCGCTTTGGTGTCGGCCATCGCTATCTGCCCGTTGTTGTAGGTGTACTTGAACGCCCCCTCCACGAAGAAACGGTTCAGCTTGACCTCCACGCCTTCTTTCAGCGAGGATTCGGTCTTGACGAGAACCGGAAAGCCGTACAACTCGCCGATGCGCAGATACTCGCCGCCCGTCGTGGCGTTCTTGGCAATCTCTTGTAAGCGCGTGCCGAGGGTCTTGTGGTCGGTGGCTTCCAACCCGTCGAGCCGCAGGGCGTTGAGCTTATTGCCCTCCTTGTCGGTCTGCACCCGCGCGAGGAACGTCTCGTAATCCGCCGACATCTTGATGATGCAGTCGTTGTTGTGGGCGAGCGTCTTCGTGTACTCCTCCAATTTCCATACGGAACTGCTTTTGGCCTTGTGGAACGACTTGCGTTCGCTCTCCAACGCCGCCACTTTCTTCTCCA
>OVXI01000002.1_pt1 | contig 82490 bp, 77 predicted proteins | sample 1732031 | NCBI WGS metagenome assembly OVXI01 (sample SAMEA4545821, study PRJEB24839) | metagenome | biome: chicken; feature: ceca content | place: Italy | collected 2013-05 | reverse complement strand
CAATCCGTCCGCTCGTTCGCTTCGCTATTTCGCCGAGGCGGCGGCTCCATCCGCCCGCCGCACGGTCCGTCTCCCGGTCCGGAGCAGGCACTTCGCCCGAAACGAACACCCCGTTCGCAACGAACTCTCGTCCCTTACGCCCCTACGCTCTTATGCTCCGGAAAAGCCTCAGGCTTTCGAACCGTCGTAGGCCCACTTCACATAGATCGCTCCCCACGTATAGCCTCCGCCGAAGGCCGAGAGAATCAGATTGTCGCCCGGGCGAAGCTCCTTCTCGTAGTCGTACAGACAGGTGGGGATGGTCGCCGCGGTCGTATTGCCGTTGGTGGTGATGTTGACCATGCACCGCTCGCGGGACAGCCCCATGCGGCGGGCCGTAGCGTCGATGATCCGCAGGTTGGCCTGATGGGGAACCAGATAGCGTATGTCCTCGGATTTGAGGTTGTGGCGTTCCATCATTTCGCACGACACGTCGGCCATCTTCGAAACCGCCGCCTTGAAGATCGCCGGACCGTCCCACGTAATCGTATGCCAGTTGTTCTGCACCGTCTCTTTCGAGGCCGGATAACGCGAGCCGCCCGCCTTCATGTAGAGCTGCAACTCGCCCGAGCCGTCCGAGTGGAGGATCGAGTCGATCACGCCGTATCCCTCGGTGTTGGGTTCGAGCATCACGGCCGCCGCTCCGTCGCCGAAGATCGGGCAGGTGGTCCGGTCCGTATAGTCGACGATGGACGACATCTTGTCGGCGCCCACGACGACCACCTTCCGGCAGGTGCCCGTCTCGATGAACTTGGCACCGGTCGTAAGCGCGAAGAGAAAGCCGCTGCATGCCGCGGAGACGTCGTAAGCAAAAGCATTCTTGCAACCCGCCTGATCGGCGATCAGGTTGCCCGTCGAAGGGAAGAACATGTCGGGCGTTACCGTGGCGCAGATCACCAGATCGACCTCCATCGGGTCGATGCCGGTCTTATCCAGCAGATTGATAATCGCACGGGCTCCCATATAGGAGGTGCCGATTCCGTCGCCTTTGAGGATGTGGCGGGTCTTGATTCCGACATGCGACATGATCCACTCGTCCGAAGTGTCGACCATGCGGCTGAGTTCTTCATTGGTGAGAAGGTGATCCGGAAGGTACTCGCCCACTCCGGTGATCGCAGCAGTTATCTTTTTTCCCATCTAATCTAATTTTTCGTTTTCGAACGCTCTGCGCAACCTGCCCGCGAGGTCGGCCTGAGCACACCTCTCGGTAGTGAGAATCATGTTCTTGATCGCCAGCGGCGACGAGCAGCCGTGGCCGATGACCACGGGCGCATTGACACCCAGCACGGGCGTGCCGCCCACGTTTTCGTAATTCATCGCCGACCAGAACGGATTGCCGTTGCAGCCCAACGACTGATTGATGCGGTAGAGGCCCTCGGCCATCTTGAGCACCGTATTGCCGACGAAACCGTCGCAGACGAACACATCGGCGGCCTTTCCCGTGAAAAGGTAGGAAGCCTCGACATTCCCCACGAAATTATACTTCCCGGAAGCCTTCATCAGCTCGTGCGCGGCTTTGGTCTGGGTGTTCCCCTTCGCCTCTTCCTCGCCGATATTGAGCAGCGCGACGCGCGGAGAGGCGATGCCGAGCACGGCCTCGGCGTAGATCGAGCCGATGAGTCCGTACTGTTCGAGCACCTCGGGCTTGCAATCCACGTTCAGCCCCACGTCGAGCAGCAGCGCGGGACGCCCCGCCACCGTCGGTACGACCGAAGAGATCGTCGGACGGATCACGCCCGCGATCGGTTTGACCGCATACATCGAACCGACCATCATCGCTCCGGTCGAACCGGCGCTCGCGAAGCCCGCGACGGCTCCCCCGGCCAGATAGCCGAAACCGACCGCGATGCTCGAATCGGCCTTGGCCTGAAAAGCCTTGGCCGGATGGTCGCCCATTTCGATCACCTCCGTGGTATGCACGATTTCGAACTTGTCGGCCGGACACCCCTCGGCCGCAAGCACGGCCTCGATGCGGGTCCGGTCGCCGAACAGAACGATCCGGCTCTCCGCACTCACGGCTTCGAGCGCCGACACGGCCCCTTTCACCGCAGCCTCGGGAGCGAAATCGCCGCCCATGGCATCAACACCAATCTTTAACATAAATCGTGAGATTCGGTTTATAAATCATTCGGAGGAGACGCACCGCCCGCGGACAGCACCTCTCCCGAGGCGGCACAGACGTGCCGCCGAGGCTATTCGGTCTTTTTCTCGATGGCGAGTTTGCCGCGGTAGAAGCCGCACTCGGGGCATACGCGGTGGTAGAGCACCGCAGCGCCGCAGTTGGAGCAGGTAACCACCGTCGGTACCACAGCCTTGTAATGGGTTCTTCTCTTATCGCGTCGCGTCGACGAGACTTTGTGTTTAGGATGTGCCATTTTCTCTCTATTATTTATAAGTTCAACTATTTTCTCCCATCATGATTGCTCCCGTCCGTGCGCACGGCCTCCCCGACCTCGCGCGTCAGCTGTTCGCGCAGGGCCTCCAGCTTGCCCCACTCCGACTCGGGCACGCTGCGGCCGGCCGGGTTCCCGTCGGCACGCGCCTCGATCGCCGCGAATTCGGCGCCCGAAACGATATGGAAACGAGCGAGCATCTCCGGATCGCACCCTCCCTCGGGGTGGACGCGCTGATAGGGTAGCGAGAGCACGATGCTCTCGTAGATATACTGCGTAAGATCCAACTCGCCCGCAGAGGGGGAGATCCACATCACCTCGCCGTCGTACTCGTCGGTCTCGTCCGAGAACTTCACCGTCAGATCGCCGGCGAAATGCACCGGAACGTCGCAATCCTCCAGACAGCGGTCGCAGGACACCGTTACCGCACCGTCGATCGTCGTATGCAGTTCGAGCATACGTTCCGCACGGTTCAACGACACATGCACCTCGCATGCGCCGCCCTTGATCTCCGTACTTTCATAAGCTTCGAACAGCGCTGCGCCGACTTCGAAGTCGAATTCGTGCAGCCCGTTTTTCAGCCCTTTGTAAGCGATCGTATACCTTTCAGCCACGTTCATTCAACGCATTTAATGCGCAAAATTACTAAAAATTCGGACAAGTGCAAAGATTTCGCCGATATTTCGGACCGCACGCCGCATCCGCACCGGACGGCCGCTTCCGCCTCCGCGGACGAAGCAGGCCGAAAAAACCGACGATATTTCCGCCTTCGGAGGCGGTCTTGTCATGGAAATTGCCTACCTTTGTTCCGTATGGAAATCGCAAAAGGATTCAAAATCGCCGTCGCCAGCACCTACCCGGAATACTGGCGCTACAACGTGGCGCTCATGTGCGGTTGTTTCGACGGCGAAGACCGCAGAACGGGATTCGCATCCGCCGAAAGCACCGTGGCTCCCGTCGGGGCGAATCTTCCGGCCCCGCCCGAAGCATACGCCTCGCCGCGTACGACCGTGCTCGAAACGCCGCCCTGCGACCACATCGTGCTCTGTCTGTACGTCATTCCGCATACGCTGCCCGCCGGGCGCGACATCTCCGAAACGAAACCCTTTCCCTTGCAGCTCCGCATCGAGCTTCCCGACGGGAGCGAGACCCGCACCCGCTACGCGATCAACCAGTGGTCGGGCACGAGCATCGAACTGCGGATCCCGAATATAAAATAGCGTTCCGCCCGCACTTCACCGCAGCGACAGCCGAGCGCCCTCCGGTTTTGCGGCAAAGCACGGCCCCCGTCCGAAACGGCGAGGGCCGAAAATCCCATCCGCGCCCCGATCCGATCTTCGGCGCCTCGCCGCCGCCGGACAACAGCCTCCCTGCGCGAGCGCAGAGCGACCTTCGCAGCCCTACGGCCCCATCCGGTTCGTACCGGACGAAACGAGCGGGGCATCCGGACACCGGACACCCCGCTTTCCGTCGCCGAAGCAGCGACGCCTATTTGTTATTGTAAGCGGCCATCTTCTGAATCAGCATGACCACCTTGTTCGAGTAGCCCCACTCGTTGTCGTACCACGAAACGAGCTTCACGAAGTTGGCGTTCAGCGCGATACCGGCCTTCGCATCGAAGATCGACGTGCGGGGGTCGCTGATGAAGTCGCTCGACACGACATCGTCCTCCGTGTAGCCCAGAATGCCTTTCAGCTCGTTCTCCGAAGCCTTCTTCACCACGGCCTTGATCTCATCGTACGTAGCGCCCTTCTCCAGACGGCACGTGAGGTCCACGACCGATACGTCGAGCGTCGGCACGCGGAACGACATGCCCGTCAGTTTGCCGTTCAGCGCGGGGATGACCTTGCCCACGGCCTTGGCGGCACCCGTCGACGAGGGGATGATGTTGCCGCCTGCGGCACGGCCGCCGCGCCAGTCCTTCATCGAAGGGCCGTCCACGGTCTTCTGCGTAGCCGTCGTGGCGTGCACGGTCGTCATCAGACCCTCGACCAGACCGAAGTTGTCGTTGATGACCTTCGCCAGCGGAGCGAGGCAGTTGGTCGTGCACGACGCGTTCGAGACGATCTGCTGGCCGGCATAGGTGTCGGTGTTCACGCCGCAGACGAACATCGGCGTATCGTCCTTCGACGGAGCCGACATCACGACATACTTGGCACCGGCGGCGATATGCGCCTCGGCCTTCTCCTTCGTGAGGAAGAGACCCGTCGACTCGACCACGTACTCGGCGCCGACCTCGTTCCAGCGGAGCTGCGCAGGATCCTTCTCGGCCGTTACGCGGATCGCACGGCCGTTCACGACGAGCTTGTCGTCCTTCACCTCCACCGTGCCGTCGAAATGGCCGTGCACCGAGTCGTATTTGAGCATGTAGGCCATGTAATCCACCGGTACGAGGTCGTTGATTCCCACGACCTCCACCGAATCAGCATTGTTGCAGGCTGCACGGAACACCAAGCGGCCGATACGGCCGAAGCCGTTGATACCAATCTTAATCTTTGACATAATCGAATTATTTATGAGTTAAAAACTTAAAACCCTCGGCTGAATTTTTCAATTACAAAATTATACACTTCGCGCCTATAATGCAAATAAAAAATAAATTTTTTTAATTATTAGGTTCCGCATACGGTTCAGACGTCATTCGGCCGCCGATTTCGCTCTTTTGGCCATGGCCGATGCGAACACGAAGTCGTTGAGTTCGCGGTTGTCCGCATGGAGAATATCCTCTTTGGTGCCTTCCCACCACTTGCGGCCCTCGTGGATGTATACAATCTTCTGGCCAATCTCCATGACCGAATTCATGTCGTGCGTATTGATGATCGTGGTGATGTTGTACTCCTCGGTGATCTCGTGTATGAGGTTGTCGATCACCACCGAAGTCCGGGGATCGAGGCCCGAGTTGGGTTCGTCGCAAAAGAGGTATTTGGGGTTGAGCACGATGGCGCGGGCGATGGCCACGCGCTTGGTCATGCCGCCCGAGAGTTCGGCCGGGTAGAGCCCGTTGGCATCGGAGAGCCGCACGCGCTGCAAACAGAAGTTCACGCGCTCGCGCTTCTGCGCGGCGCTCTGGTCCGTGAACAGGTCGAGCGGCAGGCGCACGTTCTCCTCCACGGTCGAGGAGTCCAGCAGCGCCCCGCCCTGAAAGATCATGCCGATGTCCTTGCGGATCGCCTTCCGCTCGCGGAAGCCGAGCGACGTGAAATCCGTACGGTCGTACCACACGCGGCCCGAATCGACCTCGTGCAATCCCACGAGGCACTTGAGCAGCACGGTCTTGCCCGAACCGCTCCGGCCGATGATGAGGTTCGTCTTGCCCGTCTCGAACTCGACCGAAATGTCGTCGAGCACGACCCGGCCGTCGAACGACTTGACGATGTGTTCCGCGCGTATCATATCAACAGGATTTGCGTGAGGATCAGGTTGAAGATCATGATGACGATCGAACAGGCGACCACGGCCCGGGTCGAAGCACGCCCCACTTCGAGCGAATTGCCCTTGGCGTAGTAGCCGAAATAGGCCGAAATCGAAGCGATGATGTAGGCGAAAACCGCGGTCTTGATGAGCGAGTAGACGATCGAATAGGGCTTGAAGTCCATGAGCAGCCCCTCGACGTAATCGGCCGGGATCATGATCCCGGTCAGGGCCGAAATCGCCCAGCCGCCCAGAATGCCGATCAGGATCGATAGAATCGTGAGGAACGGGAAGAAGCAGACGGCCGCGACGATCTTCGGCAGAATGAGGTACGAGGCCGAATTGACGCCCATGATCTCCAGCGCGTCGATCTGCTCGGTGATGCGCATGGTGCCGATCTCGGAAGCGATGTTCGAACCGACCTTGCCGGCGAGGATCAGCGCCACGACCGTCGACGAGAATTCGAGGATCATCGTCTCGCGCGTGGCGTAGCCCACCAGCGAGCGGGGGATGAACGGCGAGTCGAGGTTGATGCACATTTGCAGGGTGATCACGGCCCCGATGAAGACCGAAATGATGGCCGTCAGACCGATCGAATCGAAGCCGAGCGCCTCCATCTCGCGGATGATGCGGCGGCGGTAGATGGCTCCCTTCTCCGGACGGGAGAAGACCTTGCCCATCAGGAGGAAATAGCACCCTATCTGCTCGAACAGTTTCAACATCTCGTTCTCGGCATATGAACTAACGGCCCCCGGTCTCCTTCGTCTCTTCGAACTCGACGTAATCGCCCACGTCCTCCGAAATCCGCTTTTCGGGCATGTCCTGCGTCTTGCGGACCTTCACCTCGCCCTCGCGCGGCGTCCGCGCACGGCGGCCGGCGAACGGATCGCCCCCGAAACCGCCCTGCGGACCGAACTGCTCCTCCATCTGTCTGCGCACCTTGCAGATGCGCCAGCGGAACATGAACGCCAAAAGGGCTGCGAGCAGCAGCAGGCCGAGCAGGAAATAGAGTATGAAGACCGCAATGCCCTTCAGCACGGCGGGCGCCGCCACCGCGAGAATCAGAATCACGAGGCACGTCAGCGGATTGCGCCGGATGAAACCGGTTACCGCATCGATGATTGCCATGAACAGGTTCATAATTCGGAAAAATATTCGCCTTACAAAGGTAGTAAAAATATGGGTATTCCAATTAAAAGTCGTAAATTTGGTGCCGTAAAGCACAAAATCACCCCTTAATATGTTGAACGAACTCACCGCCATATCGCCCGTCGACGGCCGTTACCGCAGTAAAACGGAAAAACTCGCCGATTATTTCTCCGAGCAGGCGCTCATCCGCTACCGCATCCGCGTCGAAGTGGAGTATTTCATCGCCCTGTGCCGCATCCCGCTGCCTCAGCTGAGCGGCATCGAGCCCGTGCAGTTCGAAGCGCTGCGCGCCCTCTACCGCGACTTTTCGCCGGCCGACGCCGCGCGCGTGAAGGAGATCGAAGCGGTTACCAACCACGACGTGAAAGCCGTCGAATACATCATCAAGGAGAAGATGGACGCGCTGGGCCTCGAACGCTACAAGGAGTTCGTGCACTTCGGCCTCACGTCGCAGGACATCAACAACACGGCGATCCCCCTCTCGCTCAAGGAGGCGCTGGCGGCGGTCTACTACCCCGCGATCGAGGAGGTGCGCGACGCACTGGCCTCGCTGGCCGACGAGTGGCGTGCGGTGCCGATGCTCGCACGCACGCACGGACAGCCCGCCTCGCCCACCTCGCTGGGCAAGGAGTTCATGGTCTACGTCGAACGCATCGAGAAACAGCTGGCCCAGCTCCACGACATCGCCATACCGGCCAAGTTCGGCGGCGCGACGGGCAACTTCAACGCCCATCATGCGGCCTACCCCGACTACGACTGGGCCTCGTTCGCCGACCGCTTCGTGGGCGGAACGCTCGGGCTCTGCCGCTCGCGCTACACCACGCAGATCGAGCACTACGACAATCTGGCCGCCGTGTTCGACTGCCTCAAACGCATCGACACCATCCTCACGGACCTCTGCCGCGATATGTGGATGTACATCTCCGCCGAATATTTCAAGCAGCGGATCAAGGCGGGCGAAGTCGGATCGAGCGCCATGCCCCACAAGGTCAACCCCATCGACTTCGAGAACGCCGAGGGCAACTTCGGCATCGCCGGAGCGGTCTACGCGCACCTCTCGGCGAAACTGCCCCTTTCGCGCCTGCAACGCGACCTGACGGACTCGACCGTGCTGCGCAACATCGGCGTGCCGATGGCCCACACGCTCATCGGGCTGAAGTCGCTGCTCAAAGGTCTGGGCAAGGTGATCCTCAACCCCGCGGCGCTGGAGCGCGATCTGGAAAACAACTGGGCCGTGGTAGCCGAAGGCATCCAAACGATCCTGCGGCGCGAAGGCTATCCCAAGCCCTACGAAGCGCTCAAGGCACTCACGCGCACCAACGAACACATCACGGCCGAGTCGATCGCGGCCTTCATCGAGACGCTGGCCGTCTCCGAGAACGTGAAATCCGAACTACGTGCACTGAGCCCCGCCACCTACACGGGCATATTCCGATAGCGAGCCTCCGGAGCGGACGGGCGCGACGCCGTGCGCGAAGCGCCGACAAGTCCCGTGTCGCTTCCATTCTCCGGAAAATCCGGCCGGCCGCCCCGTCGCGGAAGTCCGCCGCACCATAGCTGCCGTTCAACGCACGGAACGCCCCCGGCTCCCCGTCCGAGACGAGGCGCCGGGGTGTTTCGCGTCAGAACGGGCGGGATCGCCCGTTCGCATCGAATCCCCCCCGTCGGGGTCGAGCTGCCGAAGACCCGATCGCCGGTTGTCCCGACACCCAAAGCCGGAACGGCTCGAACCGGTGCGCCCGTCCGGCGAAGACGAACCGGCCGATTTACGGACACACCGCCACCGCTCTCCGCAAACGGTCCGCCGGCCGCGGCATCCGGCCCGCTCCCGTCTCATCCGGCATCTGCGCCGCGCAACCGCCGGAGCACGGCCCGCGCCGACAAGCCTCCCGGCAGCAGGCGCGGCACGGGGCGGACAACCGACCGCCCCCGGCGAAGCGTTCCGCACGGACCCGATGATAGCCCGTACGGCCAAAACCCGCAATCGGACGGTCGCGGTTTCTCCTTTTGGCACGGGCTTTGCGACAGTTCGGATCAACTGATGTGTCAGAACCACACAGTGAGGTTTCTTCATTTATTAAGTTTGGGTTAGTAGTTTTTCGGAGGCGCCAGCCTCCGGAGGCGGCAGGCAATCGCGACGATTCCCTGCCGTTTTTTCTTGTCTGCGGCCGGCCTCAGCCGAGCATCGCGCAAAGGATGCGGCCCGTCGCACGAGAACCGCCTCATCATAGACGATCCGTCTGCGGAAGCGTACGCACGCTGCGCCCGAACGGGCCGATGCGGTGGAGATCCCCGTGATAAATATTCCGGGTCCAAAGTTGTAAGTGTGCTAAATTCTATTTATTTTTGTTAACAGAATATTGCATTCTACCTACATATTCATATTGTGCGATTGTATCAGACTTTCGTGGGAAATCTGGTAAACATTGTAAGATATACACATTATATGCTGTATATCAATACAATAATATCGTATACATCTCATCAAGGAAACGAAACAGGAACAAAATCAATATTTTAAGCGATTCTCGGTTTTTCGTATTTCACTTGGTTTCATCCCTTGCACTTGGTCGCATTCAAAGTGCTTTTCAAAGCAGTTTCCCGATTATCGACCTCTTATCCGAAGAATGCCGCTCGGTGTTTCATCGATGAATTGTTGCAGCCAAAAGAAAAAAAGACGGGCTGTGGTCTTTGCCTCACATCTCCATGGGAACTTGTGTTCTTCGCAAAGGTAGTCATTTCTATAAAATCATAGGCATATGGAAAGGCAAATGTGCCTACCTAAATATAGTTTACTTTGATTTAGCATATATAAGGCTAATGCACAAACTGAACTGAATTTTCAACCCATTTCCACTACCTGACGATTCGTCAAACATACAGCCAAAAGAGAAGAAAGGTTCACTGCATATTTTCTTTTTTCGCTGCAGTTTTTGTTTCACTGATTTCTAAGATAGATTCATATACCCTAAAATTTGACTTTAAGAAAAATATCAAGGCACTTGTAAAAATGAACACATTGCAATATTCACGGTCAAAAACAAAATGTACCTTTTTTGAAGAAGTTGTCCGAATTATGATTTTGTCATTTAATTTACTATCTTTGCAGAATAATTACAAATTCGGAAAATAAAATGATACTCGAAATCCGTTTGAGCAACTTTTTCTCAATTAAAGATGAGGTTGTGCTGGATATGCAGGCAGCAAGCATCCAGACTAAAAGGGCAAAAGACCTTGAAGAAAATACATTTGTATGCGGTGATGAGCGGTTGCTTAAAACTGTTGCCATTTATGGTGCAAATGCCTCTGGAAAGAGCAGTATTATCAAGGCTATTCGCGCTTGTGTGGGAATGATATTCTCATCTCACAATTACAACGAGAATACGATATTTACCTTTACTCCGTTCAAATTCGGGGGCATTGGCAAGCCAAGTACATTCTTCATTCGCTTCCTTCTTGAGGGTGTCGAATATGAATATTCTTTTGAACTCAATAAAGTTGAGATACTGAAAGAGGCGCTGTACTATTATCCGAATGGCCGTCGTTCACTGGTATTTTCTCGTGATGAGACAAAAGGACCCGACAAAAAGGATATCTATGAATTCCGTTCGGTGATTCGCCGCCCTATGGATGTTGCCGCCAATACGTCCAAGAAAACGCTTTTCGTGTCGCGAGCCAGCCAGATGGACCGAGATGTTGCAAAAGATGTTTTTCGATATTTCAATGAGCGTTTTATTCTGAATTATTTCGGATATAATTCGTTCTCTGTCGAACGCTTGCTGAATGAGAACAAAGAGCAGTTCCTTAATGTGTTGCGAATTGCCGACAGCGACATTGTCAAAATCGACAGCCGACACGAGAATAAAGTCCTGTCTACTGCAGTGATTGACCCCGCAGACAATCAAATATTGTCAGTAGAAGATATTCAGAAACCACAGCTGGTCATTACGACCTATCACAGGAATAACCCGGATGTTCCTTTCAACTTTTTTGCAGAAGAGTCTGATGGAACACAGCGTTTATTCAGTATGATGCTGACGATTCTGGATATCGTCAAAAATAATAAAATCTTGTTGATAGATGAAATCGAGACGCAGCTGCATATAAAACTTGTAGAGTATATTATCGGTTTGTTCAATAAAAGCGAATCGGCGCAGCTGATATATACTACACATAACACATACCTGCTTAATACCAACAAGTTGCGTAAGGATCAGGTGTATTTTGTCAACAAACGGGATGATGGGTCCTCGGATTTGTATTCGCTGTTTGATTACAAAGATTTCCGCGACGGACTGGATGCAGAGAAAGCATATCTGCAAGGTCGTTTTGATGCCATCCCGTATATTGATGAACAGACGGATAGTTTTATAAAATAGAAACTGATATGGGACGACAAATAAGAAAATCCAAAGGCAAAACAATGAAGCCAAACTTCTTTGTTTTCTGTGAAGGAGAGTCTGAGGTTGCCTATATCAGTCACCTCCGTTCACAATACCGTGTGCCTATTCAGATTATCCCAAGAAAGAGCGATTCGAACATATCCGTTCGGTATATAGAGAATTGCAAGCGGGAATATATTGTGACCAAAAATGATAAAACATTTCTAATGTATGACCTTGATGTGGACGGTATGTTAGTACACCTGCAAAGTATTCCGGATGCGGTAATGCTGGTGTCGAATCCATGTATTGAGTTGTGGTATCTGTTGCACTTTGAGGAGTGTCATGCCGAACTAACTCAAAACGCCTGCATCAAGAAACTGAAAAGACATCTTGAACACTATGTAAAGGGAACTTTGGCATTGAATGAGAAACAGCAACTGTCCGACAAGACATCAGAAGCAACGGCAAGAGCCAAGGTGTTGGAGACATATAATAATCCATCAACTACCATCTATAAAATGATAGAGTTGCTGGAAAGTTTGTAATTTGAAGATTATGGAGAAGAGGGAAATAACATTAGCCGATATTTTTCTTGACATCCTGTCAGAATCACAAAATAAAGGTACTAAACTAATGGCTGAACGAATAAAAGCAGCTATTAAATCACCGGAGATATTAGAACTGTTAAACATATGTGTTATAAATGCGTTGGGATATAAATCCAGAATCAGCAGCAAAACTGTAGATGATACAATTGATGGTATTATCAGTTTTGTACACTCTGAAATTGACAGCAGCTCTTTATCGGATGACCATAAAGATATAGAAAAGAATTCATACAAACACTTTGCAAGAAGTCTCGGTAAAATATTAAAAGAGAATTTACGGGTGGCGCAACAGCTGATATAGCATAAGAAAGCAAAACTGTTCCAGTCATAGCATAGAGAATTTACGAAAAATACAGTCTAAAAACTAATGAGTATTTGGCTTTTTACATTGAGAAATAAAGGCTTGTGAAATTTTATTTGTCATATAATAAAACGAATAAGTTGGATAAGGGTTACGCTCCTGCTTGCAGATAAGGTGGCAACATTCCAGACAGCGTGAGACTGTCGGGGTATTAGGATCTTATTCCAGATACATTTCTATAAATGTAATAATCAGCATATTATAGAGTAACAATATAGTATCAAAATTATTATTGTAATATTATCCATCAAGAGACTATTTTAGATTGCTGCGGATTAATCAAACGAAGATTGTCACCCAAAATATCACAAAAAGTTAATGTGGGTAGTATTCCGATACCCCTTATAAGGCTAACATACATACAAAGGTCATGCTGCATTTCAAATAATACTTTTTGTTCATATGATAAAAATAATTTTTTCATTTGTGGAGAGACTGTCCGTGAGGATAGTCTCTCTTTTTTGTACATGGTTATGAAATACCGATAAGTGTACAAATTGAAAAGTGGTCTTTCAAACAAAGTAAAAAGGTCTTTACAGCAAAGCGCCTTGAAATTCATCCCTTTAACTTTGCAACAAAAACCAGAGATATGAAGAAAATAGCTTTGTTGATATTGGGCTTGATAAGCCTCGGTATCGGTAATTTAAGGTCACAGACAATGGAAAAATTGGATTTAAGGCAACAGTCTATTGTTGCCATTGCCGCGAACACGGCTACCGGAAATCTGGATGTGCTGAAAACGGCACTGAACGATGGATTGGAATCCGGCCTGACGATCAATGAGATCAAGGAGGTTCTTATCCAAATGTACGCCTATTGTGGGTTTCCCCGCAGCCTGCAAGGACTGACAACATTCATGCAGGTTGTGGACGGGCGCAAGGCGGCAGGTATCTCCGATTCTGTCGGCGAGGAACCGCAGGCTGTTCCCACGGAAGGCAAGTACGAATTGGGCAAGGCGACGCTCGGCGAACTGACGAAAGCGAAACCCGGAGAGCCTGCCGGTGTATATGCCTTCGCACCGGGCATCGAGAGTTTCCTGAAGGAGCACCTTTTTGCGGACATTTTCCACCGGGGCGTATTGAGCCGTTCAGACCGCGAGCTGGCCACAGTAGCCGCTCTGACGGCCATGACAGGCGTGGAGCCGATGTTGCAGGCACATATCGGAATGTGCCGGAACACGGGCGTTTCGGACAGTCAGCTCCGGCAACTCATCGAGATAATCCGTCCGGCAGCGGGTATCGTCCGCGCGGAAAACGCATTGAAAATACTTGAAGGCGAAATTGCTGAACTGGGCAGCTCCATGTTCGGAAAGGGAGAAGACGGTGCTGAAGCCTACTTTGTGGGGAAGGTACAGGTACAACCGCTTGTTATGCCGGACGAAATAGAAAACTTGTACGGTATAGCGCAGGTTACATTCTTTCCGGGCGGACGTACCAACTGGCACACCCATCCGTTAGGGCAAGTCCTACTCTGCATCGAGGGGGAAGGCTATTATCAAGAGCGTGGCAAGGCGGCGCAGAAACTGACCGTCGGCAGCGTGGTCAATATCCCTGCCGGAGTGGAACACTGGCATGGCGCCGCACCCGATTCCCGGTTCGTACATGTTGCCATCTCCAACATGAAAGACGGCAGCAACGCGACGTGGACGACACCCGTAACCGACACAGAATACAAGGAAGCAACCAGATAATAATTAAGACAAGAAAATGAAAATGATGAAAAAGGTAATATTTATTTTGACAGCAATCATTATGTGTACACACGTTTCAGCACAGGACGGAAGAATATCCTCCCAGGGATATGCCGTATTCAGCAAAGACGGCGGTTTCCAGCCGTATGAGTTTACCCGTCATGCCGTCGGGGAGCATGACATATTGATCCGTACATTGTATTGCGGCATCTGCCATAGCGACATCCATCAAGCGCACAGCGACTGGCGCGAGGAAAGCTACCCGATAGTCCCCGGCCACGAGATTGTGGGCGAAGTGGTGCAAGTGGGCAGTGGCGTAAGCAAGTTCAAGGTCGGCGACATCGCCGGGGTTGGCTGTATGGTCAATTCCTGCCGCCACTGCGAATACTGCGAAAGCAACCGGGAACAATATTGTCTGAACGGGTGCGTGATGACGTATGCCGACAAGGACATTTACCATGACGACGAAATGACGAAAGGCGGTTATTCCACCAATATGGTGGTAGATGAAGCCTTTGCCATCCGTGTCCCGAAAGACGCTCCCCTGGAGAAAGTCGGTCCGCTGATGTGTGCCGGCATCACTACGTGGTCGCCTATCAGACAGTGCGGCATCAAGGCCGGTGACAAAGTCGGCGTGGCCGGTTTCGGCGGTTTGGGACACATGGCCGTGCAATACCTTGTCAGCCTGGGCACGGAAGTTACCGTGTTTGACATTACGGAGGAAAAGCGTGCGGATGCCCTGCGTCTGGGAGCGAAAAGATACATCAACGTGACACGGGAAGAAGAATTGAAGGGGTTGGACAACACCTTGCAGTTTATCCTATCCACCATTCCTGCAAGCTATGATCCGATGATGTATATAAACATCCTCAAAGTGGGCGGAACATTGGCGGTAGTCGGGATGCCCGCAGTCAAGGAAATGCCGGAAATAAACATCACGGCCTTGCGGAACCGTCACCTTACGACCTCCATAATCGGTGGTATAAAAGAAACTCAGGAAGTGGTCGATTACTCGGTGGCTCACGGTATTTACCCGGAGACAGTGGTCATTCCCGCTGACGCTTCTGCTATTGACAAGGCATACCGTGATGTAGTGGACGGAAAAGTGAAATTCCGTTATGTGATAGACTTGAAAACAATAAAAACAGAAAAACAATGAGAACCATCGGAATTATTTTATCCCTCGTGCTGACGGTAATCGGATGCCGTGAAGCCGCCGCGCAGCAAGACAGTTCAAAGAACATGAAACCGCAGAAAGCACTTGTAGTCTATTACTCATGGTCTGGCAACACGGAAGCGGTGGCAAAAAAGATTCAAGCCGAAACGCAGGCCGACCTGTTCGAAATCGAGTTGCAGAAACCTTATCCCACGGATTATTCCACCTGTGTGGAAGAATACCGTGCCGATAAACGGGAAAACCGTGCGCGTCCGCTGAAACGCAAATTGGAAAATATAGCCGATTATGATACTGTTTATCTCGGTTCTCCAATCTGGAGCGGAACCATTGCCCTCCCGGTGAAGACATTCCTTTCCGAACATGACCTTTCGGGAAAACGGGTCATCCCGTTTGTCACACATGGGGGAGGCGGCGCCGGAAGCAGTTTCTCGGACATGAAAAAGCTGGCACCGCGTGCAGAGTTCTCGAAAGGACTTTCGCTTTACGGCAGCCATAGCGGTTTTGAAAGCGATGTAAAAAAGTGGCTGGAGCAAACAATGAATAAAAATAGATAAAAAAGAAAGATGAAATACAGGAAGTTAAGAAAACTGGAGGTCTCAGCCGTGGGTTATGGCTGTATGGGTATGAGCCACGGTTACGGGGCGGTTCCCGAACGACAGGAGGCTATCCGCCTGATCCGATACGCCTATGAACAGGGCGGGTGTACCTTCTTCGATACCGCCGAAGGATACGGTGCAGGAGATAACGAAAGATTGCTGGGTGAGGCTGTCGCTCCTTTCCGCGACAAGGTGGTCATCGCCACGAAGTTCGGCGGGCCGAAGATCGAAGGAGACCGCTTGGTGCCGCAGGAATACACCCCGACGGAAATCAAGCAGCATTGCGAAGCGTCACTCAAACGGCTGGGAACAGACCATATCGACCTCTACTACCAGCACCGCGTCAGCCGCATCGTCACTCCGGAGGAAGTGGCCAACTGCATGGGCGAACTGATGCGTGAAGGCAAGATTCTGGCTTGGGGACAGTCCATGCCCACCCCGGACGAAATCCGTCGCGCCCATGCCGTGACACCGCTCACGGCCATACAGAGCGAGTATTCCATCATGGAGCGTTCCGTGGAGGCCGAAGTGCTTCCCGTGTGCGAGGAACTGGGTATCGGTTTCGTTCCGTTCAGCCCGCTGGCCGGAGGTTTCCTTTCGGGCAGGATAACGGAGGGGCAGAAATACGAGGGAGACGACGTGCGCCGTTCCATCTCGCGCTACACGGACGAAAACATCCGCGCCAACCGGCGGTTGCTCGACCTGCTCCGTGAATACGCTGCCCGCCACGAGACCACACCCGCCCAAATCTCGCTGGCTTGGATGCTGGAGAAGAAGCCGTTCATTGTCCCTATTCCCGGTTCACGGAAAGAGGAACGTATTTTGGAAAACCTCGGTGCCGACGATGTGGAACTGTCTGCCGACGAATTTACCGAAATAGAGGCGGCTCTCGCACAAATCGAAATCCACGGCAACCGCACGGACGAGGATATCGTGTTCGGATTAAGAAAATAACCCATCAAATGACAACACTCATGAAAAAGTTCTTTTTATTCTTTGCTGCCATCGTACTGACCGTCGGTATGGTTGCCTGCGGCGGTGACGAACCGGAAATCAACAACGGAAATCCCGACATAGAGACCCCTTCGCAGCCGGGAGATTCTGATGACACTGAAAATCCCGACAATCCGGACAATCCCGATGACCCCGGAACAGCCACGGGCAATTATCTCGTAGTCTGGTACTCATGGAGCGGTAATTCCGAGAGTATTGCCAGAGATCTTGCAGAACTGGTGAACGGAGAACTTGTTGAAATCGTGCCCTCTGTCCCTTATCCTGACTATTCGGCCACAGCGCAGCGGTACAGGGAGGAGCTTGCGGCAATCGAAAGTTCGGGTACCTATCCGGCAATCGAGACGGAAGTCGAGAATCTCGATGATTATGATGCCGTATTCCTTTGCTATCCATTGTGGGGAGCGCGTATGTCCACCCCTGCACAAGGATTCCTGAACAAGCACCGGGACAAGCTGGCAGGAAAGACGCTTGCACTGGTTTGTTCGACGGCCAGCAGCGGTATCGGACAGACCGTAGCGGATGCACGCCGCATCTGTCCGGAGGCACGGCTGGCAGAGGCGTTACAGATATATTCGTCCCAGACAGGACAGGCACATAGACTATTGTCGGACTGGCTGGAAAAAATCGGTATTACAAATTGCACATCCGATTGATATTTAGTATTTTCGCAGTGGATATAACCCCAAAGAGAATGAAAGAGAACGATGTAATCAACTATGCCAATATTTTCCTTTACAGAAAAAAGGATGTGGATACGGTGCATGAAGCAAAAGTACAGGCTCATCATCTGGTATATATATGTTCCGGAGAATTGGAACTTTTGGAAAATGGCCGCAAAACAATCGTGCGGGAGGGGGAATGCGTCTTTATCCGTCGCGACAACCGTATCTCGATGAACAAGTATTGCTCGAAAAAAAACAATACCTATCAGTCCATCTCTCTCTTTTTTGACCGGAAGTTTTTGTTGGACTTTTACAAGAAACTCGATTCGACCGAAGTCCCTCAAGAGGTAAAACGCAGTAAGGTCAGCGTAATGAAAATGCCGCACCGACCGGATGTCGTCAGTCTGTTCGAGTCGATAAAACCCTATTTCGATACGGATATACAGCCACAGGAGGAATGGCTGAAGCTGAAATTGATAGAGGGGTTATACGCCGTTCTCAATACCGACCGGAACGTCTATGCTTCACTGTTCGATTTTGCCGATCCGTGGAAAATAGACATATTGGGATTCATGAACGAGAACTATATGTACGACCTCTCTTTGGAAGAACTTGCCAACTACACCGGACGCAGCCTGACCACTTTTAAGCGTGATTTCAAGAAAGTAAGCGGTGAAACACCACAGAAATGGATTGTCCGGAAACGCTTGGAGGTGGCTCACGAAATGATTGTACACCAGGGTAAAAAAGTCAAGGATGTCATCATGGAGGTAGGTTTCAAGAATATGTCGCATTTCTCGAAAATATACAAGGAAACTTACGGGACGGCACCGAGTGTCGCTTACTAAAAAACGATCAGGAACATGGAAGAGGTTAGAATAGACTGTGCGCACCAAAGTGAAGCAGAATTGGTGTTGGCGAAGGAACAAATGCAACTGGTATTCCGGCTGAATCAGACCATGCCGATGACAGATGAATATAACGAATTGCTTCACCGTCTTTTTCCGCACATGGGGGAAGGCAGTTGGATAAGAACACCGATTACGGTAGTACGCGCCCATAATGTAAAAATTGGTCGGAACGTAGGCATAATGAACGGCTGCCTGATGATGTCTGCCGGAGGGATTACTATCGACGACGATGTACAGATTGCCGCCAATGTACAACTCATATCCAATAACCATGACCTTGAAAACCGCATGATTATCACCTGTAAGCCCGTGCATGTTTGCCGTCGGGTATGGATAGGAGCCGGAGCGACTATTCTACCTGGTGTTACAGTTGGTGAGAACAGTGTGGTAGGAGCCGGCAGTGTCGTAACACACGATGTGGAACCGAATACAATCGTGGCTGGAAATCCGGCACGTGTTATTAAGAAAACATGTTAAAGATTAACCTAAAAACAAAAGAAGAGAAATAAACCAAATTCAAATTCCCTGTTTATATTCTCGCTCTCATTTCTTTGGGTCATCAGGTATGTTTTTATCTCCGCCTCTTATAAGGGACATGTTCTTTTTCTTTGTCATCATCCCTCCATCCCCGGTCGTTGTCGTTTCCGCCACCTCCACCACCGGATGCGGGTGCAATGTGCGGTTGCATAACCAGTTCCACAACCGCTTCTCCGATATTTGAGGCAGGGGAAAATCCGCTGTCCGATGAACCGTCCGTTCCGACAAGGCCGTTTGTAGATTCGTTTGTTGGCCCTTGTCGGTGAATCTTCCCGTCTGTATCGTCAGTCCGTTGCCGTATCCAATCAGACAATGATGCGGATACAGCAGGACTGTCGGCAAATACCAGCCCTCTCTCCGTATTCAGCCTTCGGTCAAGACTTCTGTAGGTCATGGAGCGGTCAATCCGATAACCGCCGAAAGAGATATTGTCGCAGGTAAACACCACGCCCTTGATTCTCCCGTCAGTTTTACTGGTAATATCCAATGTGATACCCTTTTCCGACAAGTACTCTTTCAACTCCTTCCAGTCGATACAGACTTTCAACGCATCATTGACGGTATCATAGATACGGTACTTGACGGCATCTTTTCCCTTGAGCCGATGACGGTTCACCTTCTTTTTGCCCTTGCCGAAAGTCAGGTCATATTCCCGTGTAAGGGCTTGGGTAATCCGCGCCGACTTTCGGAAACCTTGGTCGCCCGTAATGGCATTGCCGTCGTTATCCACCCGGTTATAAACGATATGCACATGGGCGTGCGGCTTGTCATGGTGGCGGCACGCCACGAACTGCGTGTTCACGATTCCCATGCGCCGCATGTACTCCTTGGTTATTTCGGACATCAATTTGTCCGTCATCTTGGGCGTGTCCTCCGGTGCAAAGCTCAAAGAAATATGCCCGACGAAGTTTTTCAGCGACGGGCGGCTCTTGGCCTGCAGGCTGAAACTCGCCACGATGGACTTGTTCGATGTCAGGTCCACACCCTCCGAGGCGATTATTTTCGTGTCCTTATTCTTGAGGTCGTTGGCATAGTCCACCAATCCCGCGAAACCTTGTCCGCTGCGTATCTTTGCCATCATGGGTTATAAAAGTTCATTAAGTTTGATAATAAGGCTGCTTATCTCTGCCATCAGCCTCCGGTTCTCGTCGGCGATGTAATGCGGCCCGTGGATATGTCCGAGATGCGCCAGCTGGTTCAGGTTGTTCGCCATGCCGGCCAGTGCGCGGAGACATTTCATCGTGTCCTGCGGCACAGGTTCCTTGACGTGGCCGTTTACTGCCAGTTCATAGATCACCTCGGAAAGCGACTTGCCGATCCGTTTGCTTTGGAACAGCAATTTGGCATAATTCTTCCTGTCGAAATTGACTTTGACGGAACAGTCCCGTTTCTCTCCCGGCGGCAATTTCGGACGACCGCCTTTCTTCGTTCCATTGCCGCATCTGTCAAAATGTGTTCGGGTACTCATGCCGTTTCCTCCTTGCTACGATGTCCGGCTGCTTTCCGGCACGTCCGACGGTTTTGTGGGACACAAAACCTATACTTGCTCCCCGAACACATCCCCACTTCGGCATACGCCCGACACTTAAAATATGTCTTCGTTTCCATAAATACCACTGTCTTGTCGTCCGGATTAGCCATGCCGCCAGCTTCTGAACGACGGATTTTTGAATATGATTTTATCGACCATCTCGTTGAGCCGGTCGGCAATCCTCTCCCCGTACAGGTCGCGGATCTGTTGCGGGACAAGGTTGGTCGTGATGAACGTGAACGTCCCGTTTTCGTAACGCCTCGTCAGCAGATCGACCATCGGTCTGTGGATGTTCCCGAACTCCTGCACTTCCAACGGTTCGGTTCCCATGTCATCTATGCCGAGCATTTCCGTGTTGCAAAGATTCAGAAACCTCTCGTAATCGCTTCGGCACAGGTAGGCGATGTGTCCGGCATTCACGACAGGCATGCCGTATGTCTTTTTGTGATAATCGTCAGGCAGCCTGAGGACATTGAGCAGGTTCTGGAACGCCCGCATCATGGTGGTCTTGCCGTTACCGCACGTCCCGCACAGGACTACGCCGGAACGCTTGCCGGAGGTCAGGCTCGCGGCAAGTTCGCCTATCTGCAACTCAACCGGAGCGGTACAGGTAAACGTACCGCCACGGCCGCGCACTTCGCCTTCAATGGCACACATGAGCAGCTTTTTTGCCGTATCTTCATCGAACGGCAGCCTAAAACGGCCCTTCGTAATCCTCGGCTGAACGAGCCGTGACATCAGTGTCCCGATAATCTCCGGATTTTCTATTTGTTCCATGTCGATTGTTTTTCAGTTGTTTGTTTATCCAATGGTAAAAGTGGCTGCGGCAGTCGCTTTCCTCCCTTCGGGAAACTCCACCTATGCGCTGTTCGCTGAAAAAGTCCCGGATGTACCCTTGCATCCGGGTCGTATCCAGCGTGCCTTTTTCTCTTTTCGCCAGCATTTCCGATACGTTGTTTTGCCAGCCTGTGTCCGCAAGCAGCAGCATCTCCAGTTCATCCAATGGTTTCGAATTGTCCTCCCGCACGTGTTGATTGGATATAATATCTTTATCTGTTTCTTTGTCTTCTATATTAGAATGGGTAAACTGCACGGTCAACTCGCGGGACAACCGGGGTGTCAACGGCGGGGACAACTGTGCGGTATGCGGTTCGGTCAACGAATACACGGCAGGGTCACGGATGCCACTGCCTGCCCGGAACTCTATCAGCCCCCGTTCCACGAGATGCTGGCGTGCCTTGCAGATGTTCTGCTTGGTCGTCGACAGCCTTACGCAGATGATTGCCGTATGGCAGGCGAACGGCATGTTCCACCGCAGGCGGTTCGCCTCGTACAGGAGATAGTGATACAATGCCACCTCCGAGGGATTGAACGGACTGCGATCCGCTTCTGCCCAGAAACGGTTGATGTATTCGTAGATGCCTGCCATGACCTACCGTTTGGCTCGGTTGAGGATATACTTTTGCGCCTCACGGTCGAGTTCCGCCTGTGAAGCCACGCGGATATTCTTCATCCATGCCTCCAGTTCGGCCTTGTCGAAGAAGCACAGCTTCCCGTTGGGCTTGTAATAGGGGATGACGCGGCGCATCATCAGTTTGTGGAGGTAGCTTACCTTGATGCCGAGGAATTTCGCCGCCTCGGCCGTCGAAATCAGTTGGTTTGTCTGTTCCATATTTTCTGCTTTTAATGTGAATTCTTGGATTGCGATAGTCGTCTCCCGTCATGGAAGACGATGCAAAGTAAGGCATGGGAAATCATGTCTGAAAGGATTTCAACGCACTGTAAAACAGAGGGAAAATAAAGTAGCAAACAAAACGGGGCAATGCTGTAATACAATCGAAAACAATCGAAAACGTGGATAAGGAAAAATCGAGAAAGGCTTAACGAAAAAAATCCCGCCAACCTCTTGGGTTGCGGGATTCCTCGTGTACGTTACGCGTAAATATCTATTTGTTTCTTAACCAATGCCGTAACGTATCGGTATTGTTTATGGACTCATTCTCTTCTGCCGCTCTTTTGAATATTTGAATGATGACCTCTTCCTTATCCACTTTGGAGCCTCTCCGGTTCCTTGCATCCAGCAACTGGCGCATATTCTCCAAATGCCAGTAGTCTCCGAATGTCTTCCACTGACGGGTGACATTGCAGATTTCCGCAATACTGTCGGCAATGAACGCCATCTGCGTGGCGTTGCAGCCCTTGCAGGGACGGTATTCCTCATTCAGGAATCCTTCCCTGCGCAATGCGTCCAACAGGGCAATGGTCTTTTCGCCTCTCAACGCATCAGGAAAATCCGGCGGCAACGGGTCGGATATAGCAGGTTCGCCTGTCACGGGTGTCGATGCCATCACATCGGAACTGTCCGGCAAGTGTTGTCCGTCGGCAGACGGGACAGGAGTTGCACTTGTCCGTCTCTCCCTTCTGCCTAACCAATTCTCTATCCGCTCCCGATATTCCATGTAAACGGCCATCGGCATGACGAATAGGACAAACGTAATCACGACAAAGAGTATGACGGTAATCGCGTCCGATCCCATTCCGGCAACAACGGCATAACCTATGAAAGCGGAGACAAGCAGCCACACCGCTCCGGGCAGCAAAACATTTATCTTGAAATCGTCCGGCAATTTTTTCATTCTGCTTTGTTTAGGTATAGGCGAACTCAATATCAATCAGCCCGATGGCATCGTCTTTCTTCTTGTTGATAATCTTGGCGTAAATCTGCGTGGTCTTCACGTCCGTGTGGCCGAGCAGCTTGCAGACGGTATAAAGGTCTGCGCCGAGCGTGAGCAACATCGTGGCGAACGTGTGGCGGCTGACATGGTAGGTCACATGCTTGGTGATGCCTGCCTCCTTTACCCACTGTTTGATTTGCACGTTGCAGGTATCTTCGCATGGAAGGGTGGAGAAAACCGCTTCTTCCTCGTCCGCGCCGTCTCGTTCCGGCATCCATTTCCTTGCCTGCATGGAGAGTGGAAGGTACAGGGGTTGCTGCGTCTTCTGCATGATGATGTTTATATGCCACTGTTCGCCCGTGCAATCCACGTTCTTCCATTTCAATGCCAGCACGTCGCTGATGCGAAGTCCGCAATAGCAGGAGAAAAGGAACGCGCTTTTGATGTCCTTGCGCCTGCAAGGTGCGTCAATCAAGGTTTTCACCTCGTCGATGGTCAGGAACTCCCGCCTGCTTTCCGGCATCTTGATTTTCTCGTCCGTGTTCAGCCTGTTTATGGGATTCTCGGCGATGATGTCCTCCCGTACAGCGGCGTTCAACGCTCCTCGGAAACAGCCGAAATAGGAAACGCAGGTAAACTGCGACAGTTTCTTCCCGTTTGCACTGACATAGGTGTTGCGCAGGAAGTCTATGAGGGCGAGGCAAAACTCGCGGTCTATGTCACGCATGGCGGCTTTCCCGTCGAATGCCCGCAGGACGTTCATCGTGTTGCCGATGAGCTTGCCGCTTCCGCGCACGCCTTTTTTCTCCTGACTTTCCTTGTAGGTCTGCATCCAGTCGAGCAATAGTATTTTGGAACGCTGGGAGGTGTTCTTCAATCCGGCCACGCTGTTGGTAAGTTCGATGATGCGCTGCGATTTGATGGTGTTCACTGCTGCCAGCGTGGCCTTGTTCTGTGTTTTGGCCGCCGCACTGGTTTCTGGAATGAGGTAGAGTTTGAGGAACTCGTACTGACGCTTGCCGTCCCTGTAAATGTCGAGATAGACGGACTGGCTTCCGTCGCTGAGCGTCTTATAACGGATGCGTACAGGCTCCTTGACCTTGGGTTGCTTGGGTGTTCTTATCGCTTTTGTCATAATTGGAATCGGTTATAATAGGTTATCGTCGGTATCGAATACATTGTCCGCAAGGTTTACGGCCTCGACCTTCCTGCGGTTGATGATTTCCGCGTAAACCTGCGTGTTCTTTATCTGGGAATGTCCTAACAGTTTGGAAACGGTATAAAGGTCTGCCCCCAGCGTGAGCAGCATCGTGGCGAACGTGTGGCGGCTCGTGTGATATGTGACCGTCTTTGCTATGCCGGCCTCTGCCGCCCATTCTTTCAGGCAGGCATTGAGGTTGGTGTCGTTGGGCAGCTTTTCAAAGACAAGGCTGTCCGCGTCCTGCCTGCGTTTTTTCCCGTGTTGCGGCATCCATCTTCGGGCTTGCACTCCCAACGGGATATGCACGGGCTTGCCGCTTTTGTTCATCACCACGGACAGCATCCATTTGTCCCCGTCCTTTGTGATGTCTCCCCATTTCAGCCTGCGCACGTCGCCCAACCGCAAGCCGCAGTTGCAGGCGAAAAGATAGGCATTCTTGACAACCTCAATCCTGCAAGGTGTCGCTATCAGTTTTTTTACCTCGTCGATGGTCAGGAACTCCCTCTTCCCTTTGTTCGTCTTTGCCCGTTCATGGCGCGACAGCCTGTTCATCGGGTTGGACGGGATGATGCCTTCGCGGACGGCGACATTGAGTGCCGTTATCAGGGTGCATTGGCGGTTGAACACAGTCTTGGACTTGAGGGGCTGTCCGCTTGCTGTCCTGTAACCGGTTTTCAGATACTCCATGAACGACAGGCAGAAGTCCTTGTCCACGGACTTGAGCTTCACCTCGCCGCCTCCCATGTCGGCAATGATGCCGCGAAGTCTGTCTATCGCGTAAAGGTCACGTATGCCACGGCCTTTTTGTATCTCCTTGAACCGTGCGAGCCACTCCTGCAAGGTGATGTCCGCTTTCGATACGCTGTCCTGCGTCTCCGTAAGCCGCTTGCTTGTGGTCGGCAATTTTTTCAATTCGCGCGACCGCTTCCTGAGAATCGCCTCCGCTTTCCGCATGGTGGCGGCATTTTGGCGCACGGCTTCCTCGTCCGTTTCCGGCACGAGGTGGAGTTTCAGGTACTCGTAGCTGCGTCGGCTGTCATGGTAGCAGTCCAGATAAATGGACCGATACCCGTCCTTCATCGCCTTGAACCTGATTTTTACAGGTGATTTTTTTGTGTCTCTATTTCCTTTGTCTGCCATACGCTGCCGTTGAATCCGATTGCCCTGCAAATATAGGCGGTTTCTATGACAAAAGAAACAAAAACGGGTAACAAAAATACGTCAAAAATGAGATTTTCTTGGAATTTAAGGGAAATCGACTGTTTGATGTAAACAACTGAAAACAAGAAATATATTTGCAGATTTTTGACTCTTGTTTTCTTTGTTCTATGTATATCGGAAATTATGCTCCCCCGAAAAGAATTTCGTGGACAATAAGTACGCCAATTTGGTTTCCGCGAATGGCAATGTACTTACATAGAGATCGGAATATAAGAATCTCTCATGTCCTGAGTTTAAGAAGAAATATAAAAGCACTATGTATGGTTTAGTCAAACACAGTGCTTTTCCATTTTGCGAGAGATTATTGCTTCTATATTTTCAATTCCTTGATGGCTCTTTTTATTCCGTAAGTGACCGCTGTTTTGTTGTTTCTGACAGCGGAGAGTGCCGATGAAAGACTGGAAGCGGAAATGAACCGTGTGCCGTCCTTGGATTGGAGGAACTGCCCTTTGTCTAAAACGGACTGCCAGCGGGATTGGATGAATGAGTTTTCGAGTAGCGCATCGAAAAGGATAACCACATGACGGAGATTGTTTACTCGGATATGAAAGCCCTCTTTGCAGGAAAAGAGAGCTTCCATATCCTCGGTGCAAACCTCTGAAACGCAAAACAGATGATAAGTATTGGCACAAAACACAATACCTGTCATCTGTTCCTTGGTGAAATTGCAACCGAAAGAAAGCGGCGGGGCTTTTATAAAGCCATCGGTATGATGCGCGATAGGTGGCGGCAACGGTTCCGAGCGGTCATACTTCCTTTGCAATTCCATACATTTCTCAAAGGAGAAGTCGGATGCAGCAAAAAGAGGCTGGATAAGATGGGCGCATTCGGTCAGCAGTCCCTTGACGATGTGGATGTTCATCTCGTGGCAGTTCCGGCAAACCGCGTTGTTGCAGTTTATATACCGGTGACTGTTGATGAAGTCATCCACATAGCGGCTATACCGCTTGCCACCCACAATCACATCCTGAAGATAGAGTTCTCTCGCTTCGGAAAGTAACTCAAATAATTCCTTTGCTACATCCTGTTCGGTAGCAAAGTGGATTAGGTGTTGCTTCCCTTCAAAAAAAGAGAAGACTTTTGGCTTTGTTCTTTCATGTTAATTCATTTGTTTTGAATTTATTGATTGTAAAATTTGTCGTAGTAGCTATTTTAAGGAGCTGGTTTAGTATATAGTTATGCTTTGCCTTAATATCATTTGCTTATTTGACATTATAGTCTGTTGGATGTGCAAAAGATACAAAGCGTCTCAACCCTTCTATCAACCTTGCTCGCGGACAGGCAATATTCCAGCGCATGAAACCTTCGCCCTCCGCACCGTACATCGTACCTGCATTGAGCCATAGCTCGGCATCGTCAATCAACCGTTGTTCCAACACTTCCGACGGAATGCCCAAAGCACGGCAGTCCATCCATACGAGATAGGTGCCTTCCAACCTTGTAATCGGAAAATCCGGCAAGTGCTCCCGGCAAAAAAATCGCATGCAGATATAATTTCCATGCAGGTAATCCAATAATTGGTTCAGCCATTCCTCGCCCTCGTTATACGCCGCTATCGTGGCTATGACACCGAATGGATTCACATCGCACACCTCGTTGATGTTGATGGCCTTGTCTATTTTCCTGCGCATTGCTTCGTCAGCGCAGACTATGTTGGCAATTTGCAGACCTGCGATATTGAATGCCTTGCTCGGTGAAATGCAAGTCACTGAACACCGCAGGAATTCGTCGGACAAAGAAGCAAAGGGCAGATAGACATGTCCGGGAAACGCCAGCTCGCCATGTATCTCGTCCGATACAACCGTCACGCCATGCCGCAAGCAAATTTCTCCGACACGCGTCAGCTCTTCTCTTGTCCATACACGTCCCACAGGATTGTGGGGATTGCAGAGCAACATCACTTTTACATTTTCATCGGCCGCCTTCCGTTCCAAATCGTCGAAATCCATACGATAAGTATCGCCCGTTTTCAGTAAAGGGCTGCTCACTATCCCGCACCCGTTGTTGCGGATAGACGAGAAGAAACAGTTATAGACGGGAGTCTGTACCAACACTTTGTCGCCCGGCGTGGTCAATGCCTTGATGACAGCCGATACTGCCGGCACTACTCCCGAAGTGTAAATCATCCACTCACGGTCGATTGTCCAACCGTGACGACGTGAGAACCAGCCCGAAACTGCTTCATAATAGCTTTCGGGCACACGGGTATAACCGAAAATGCCGTGCTCCACCCGGCGGCGCAGAGCATCAACGATGGTGGGGGCTGTATGGAAATCCATATCAGCCACCCACATCGGCAATACATCCTCGCTCTTTGCACTGTCCCATTTGTAGGAATGGGTTCCCCGGCGTGAAACCGGTTTATCGAAGTCGTATTTCATGACTTTTAGCTTAATCGCTGAAACAGGTACGCTCATCCCTCAGACGGATCTCGCAATCGGCAGGAGCCTTGATATTCTCGTCAATCGTTATTGAGCCGAACTCGTCCGCCACGATACGTCCCGACATCGGGTTTTTGATATTCGTAATCACCCCGCGAATATCGGCCTGCAAGGTGCTGTACTCGAAGGCACGGTCGCAGTCGGGACCGAAAGTACAGTTTTCCAGCACAAGGTCGTGCGCATAGCAGAGCGGCTGTTCGCCGGTGATATGGCAGTTGACCAGACGCAGGTTTTTCGAGTGCCAGCCGAGATATTCGCCGTTGAGTTCGGAATCATAAATGGTCACGTTCTCTACCTCCCAGAAGGCATCCTTTGTCGTAATCTTGGCGTTGTGGACTTCCACGTTCTTTACGTACTGGAACACATACTTGCTATCACTCTCCAGACCGTCCACGTATATGTCATGACTGAACATGAAGGGATAGGTGCCGCCATGCAGCTTGAGGTTCCTGGCACGGATGCCGCTGCAACGCCAAAATACCTCGTCGGCGTCGTTCATCGTTACGTTCTCGATGTCGATCTCGCTCATCTCACGGAACATCTTCGGCGCGTCAATAATCGTGTCGGTCATCTTCAGATGGTCGCAATACCACAGTGCCGAACGGCCTCCGACATCGAAATAGCAACGGTCGATTTTGAAGCCGTGTACGTGCCAGAAAGGATAATTACCCTCGAAACGGCATTCGAACGCTTCGATGTTGCTGCACTCTTTGATGGCTGATTCACCGGCACGGATAATCACATTCTCCAGACGGAGGTCGTGGGATTCAAACAAAGGGCGTTCGCCCCCGAATTCTGCATCTTTAATAAGTTTCATTTGGGATATTGTTTTAATTTTCAGTTATTATTGATTTCAAAAATTACGGTCATATTGCCTTTCCCAAGAACCGATGCCAACCCGGAAGGATTGTCGAGTTGCCCGATACGGGTATAGCTGTAAGACGATGAAAAAGTTTCATAGAAGAGTACGACACAATTGGAGCCGTATAGCATCAGGTCTCCGTTCCGGATGGTCCCCGGACGGTAACTGTTTGTCGGAAGGCTTTCCGGCAGATAATGATATTTTTCATTGCCGTTCAGCTCGTTCATCGTTACCGTCATCGGCAGCAGGGCTGCAAAAGCGCGTGCAGTGGCATTGTCTTCAAGTGTGGCGTCGAAACTATGGTCGCCAATACGAATTGTCATACTTCTGTTCATCTTGTTTCTCCTTCGTTATTTCCGCTCCCTGAATTGTCGTCATCGCCCGGTTCTTCGGGATTCGGCTGGACGGGAATGTCCGTTATCGGGTCATCGTCAGTACCGCATGCAGTCAGCATGGGTGTGAGTGTTATAAACGTCAAAGCCAGGAGAATAATACATTTGTTCATATCTTCGTTCTATTTAAGGTCACAGTTCCAATCCCATTTGATAGGCTTTTTCGAGATGTTCCGGGGCAATCTGGCGGGCAATATTTTCACACCCCGTGCAACCGCCAGCCAGATAAGTTCCGGCTTCTTTTCCACCCAGCACACCGTTGATAATATGGAAATAGCCCAATGCCTGGTCAAAGGTATGCTCACCGTTATCACCCGCAGTCATAAGCAGTACAGTTTCCTTTTCCGGATACTTATCCTCGACAGATATGGCGTAAAGACGTTCGACGAAAGATTTCAATCTCGTCGTGATAGTCCAGAAATAGAGCGGAGAGGCCATAACGAGCGTATCGCACGCGGCAAAAAGCGGATAAAGCTGTTGCATACCGTCTTGCACGGCACAACGGTTCCCATTGCGCTGACAGGCTCCGCACCCTCTACATCCAGCCATGCGCATACTGCCCAGATATACTTTCGTCACGGTATGCCCTTTCTCAGACAAACCTCTGATATAAGCATCGGTCAGTCGGTCTGTATTTCCTTGTCTCGTACCTGCACTCATTAACACAAGCACATTTTTTCCGCTCCCTTGACATATTTTTTCTACTGTCGCAGGCATAGGGGCTTCTTCCGGTTTGCTATCTTTCAAAAAACGAAAAATCGCTGATCCGCCGAGTAATAAGCCGCCTGTCGTCAGTAAGCTGTTTCTTAAAAAAGTCCTTCGTTCCATATCTTGCAATTATTATTTCAAATCGCCATTCATCTGATTTTCATATTGCAAAATTAGGTTGAAACAGCAAGCGGCACGGTAGATAAATTACTGATTGTATGACCTCAATTACAGATGATAAAAACACCTGCCAACCAGACGATGGTGGCAGATGCTATCGCTTTTATTCAGGCTCTATTTCAAGTATTCTTTGAAGAAATGTTCTATCTTGTCGAAGGGAATGATGTCCGTGCGGTCGTACAAATCCGTATGACTTGCACCCGGAACAACAACGAGTTTCTTGTTCTCTCCTTTCAGAAGAGCATGCACGTCTTTACCGAAATAGAATGAGTGCGCCTTATCGCCATGCACGATCATGACCGCATTTTCCAGTTCGTCGGCATACTCGAAGAACTTGAAATTGAGGAAAGGAAGTCCCGATGTCACATTCCACCCATTGTTCGAGTTGAGCGAACGGGGGTGATAACCGCGCTGAGTCTTATAATAGGCATGATAGTCCTTTACGAACTGCGGCGCATTTTCGGGTAGCGGGTCGATAACGCCGCCACCTAACTTGTAAGTTCCATTCTTATAATCCTCGATACGTTGGGCTGCCATTGCAGCACGTTTGGCATTGCGCTGTGCCGCCGTGTTTTCCGAATCGAAATATCCGTTGGCACTTACGCGCGTCATGTCATACATGGTAGATGCCACGGTTGCTTTGATGCGTGGATCGTTGATTGCAGCTTGTATGGCGATACCGCCCCAGCCGCATATACCCAAGATACCGACTTTTGAGGAATCGACATCCTCACGAGTCATCAAGTAGTCGATGGCTGCGCTGAAATCTTCGGTATTGATATCAGGCGAAGCCACATAGCGGGGCTGTCCGCCACTCTCCCCCGTAAATGAGGGGTCGAAAGCGATAGTCAGAAAACCTCTTTCGGCAAGCGTCTGGGCATACAGCCCCGACGACTGCTCCTTCACTGCGCCGAACGGACCGCTGACGGCAATGGCAGACAGCTTGCCATCGGCATCCTTCGGTACATACAGGTCGGCAGCGAGCGTGATGCCATAACGGTTGGTAAAGGTTACTTTACTGTGGTTTACCTTTTCACTCTTCGGGAACGTCTTGTCCCATTCTTGTGTCAGTTTCAATTCTTCCATATTTCGATTGCTTTGAGTGTTTTGCGCCGAACATTCCAACTGCCCGAAAAGGGCGAGGACAACAGCGGTCAAAAAGATTATTCGTTTCATAACCGATTGATTTTAATGATTATTTTTTCTTCTTATTTTCATTGCAAAATTATCGAATGCCACCAAAGGAGCAGGTAGATAAATTACGGATTGTATGACCTCAATTACAGAAGTCGCCTCACGTTCTTCTCATCCACCGTTCCCGTTTCAGGCGGACAAGGAAAATCATGCCCCGGAAACATAACTCTACGCACATGGCAATCCATACCCCTTTCAGTCCCAATGACGGAGCGAGCAAAGCAGCCAGCGACAGGCGTACGGCCCAAATGCTGAAAAAGTTCATCATGCACGGCACAAGCGTGTCAGCCGCACCGACAAAAACACCGTAAGCCACAATCGAAGCTGCAAACATCGGCTCGGCAAACGCTTCGATGCGTAGAGCCATCACGCCCAATTGCCTAATCTCTTCGACAGGGGTCATCAAGCCGATAATCTGGGGTGCAAACAGATACATGAGTACACCCATCAGACCCATGACGGCCATCCCCGTAAACACAGTAATACGGGCGAAACTGCGGGTCAGTCTCCAACGTTTGGCTCCGATGCTTTGTCCGACCAGTGTCGTGGCGGCATCGGCAATTCCATAACCGGGCATATAGCAGAGACTTTCAGCCGTAATAGCGAATGAATTGGCAGCAATGGCGAAAACGCCCAACGGAGCCACGATAACGGTTGTCATGATTTGCGCGCCGCAAATGACAATGTGTTCTATACCCATAGGGATACCGATGCGAAACGCCTTTTTCAAGGTCGTTGTCTGTGGCCGGAAATTCCCTTGTTCTCCGGTCAATTTCAATTTATCGGAACGGGTCCAAAGATACCACAGCAATATGCCGGCAACTACCGCTTCGGCAACAACCGTCCCCAATGCCGCACCACCCACGCCTAAACCGGCACCCGGTATCGTGAAAGAGATGCCCGCCACACTCCACGTGCGTGAAGGAAAAATCAGAAAGAAATTCAGGACGACATCCAATACGCACATCGCCACACCTGCCAGGCTCGGTGCATTCATGTTGCCGCTGCACCGCAACATGCCTCCGGCAAGGAAATTCATCTGCAAGGCGGGCAGAAAGAGCGAGAAGATGCAAAAGTAAAGCGACGCATCGTGACGGATGGAACTGTCGCCTCCCAACCAGACAGGCAATGCACCGCTGATTGCCATGCCGAGGGCGGCGAGCAGCAGGCTGAAAACAAGCGTGGCCGTAAGCGACTGCCGTAACACCGCACGTGCGCCTTGCATATCGCCGGCACCGATTTTATGCGCCACCTGCACGGAGAATCCCGTAGCGGCAGCCACGCAAAGTCCCCAGAAAAGCCATGTGGTCGTCGAGACCAGCCCAATAGAGGCCGACGCCTCGGCACCGAGACTTCCCACCATCGCCGCATCGATATACTGCATCACAATGGAAGAGAGCTGGGCGATGACGGCCGGAACACTGAGCTGCACGGTCAGACGCAACTGCTGTCCCAATGTCATTGGCCTCCCATCGCGTATCAGCGCAAGCAGACCGTCTGTCTTCTCCGCCCGCATCATCATTCACTCTTTCCTTTAACGAGTTTGAATACCTTCCCGTAAGTCAGCATTCGCCAACCCCACTCCAACGGTCCGAATTGGAAATAACGCAGCCATATACCGCTGAACAATGCCTGTACAATCCATACCGCAGCGGCAATCAGAACGACATAAACCAGCCCGACACCGGCTCCGAAGCCGAATCCTATTCCGTAGAAGAGCAACATGCCGAACACGGACTGTCCGATATAATTGGTAAGTGCCATACGTCCCGGCATTGCACAGAAATAGAAAATCTTCCATTGCGGGTGTCTGAGGTAACAAAGGCAGATGGCGGCAACGTATGCGAAGCCCAATGGAAACACACTAACGAAATAGAGTATGGCATGTATGCCCAATCCCCACGGACGGCCATTCATCGCACTCCACGCATAGAGCAACGACAACGGCAGTCCGACGAGGAATCCGTAAAGTGCGATATGTTTCAGTTGCGGTTTACGGCTGTTCAAATCAGCATAAAAGCGGTTGCGACCGATATAGAAGCCCAAAAGGAACAGCCCCATAACCTTGAAATAACGGTTCCCGTCGATAAACTCCTGCACACGGACCAACGCCCCTTGAATCAGGAACTCGAATGTTCTGCCGTAATGTTCCGCATCACGCAGCCAATAGGCGAAGTTCTCGTCAGTAATCCCGTATTTGGCGCAATAAAACTGTTGCAGTTCTACAACCGGGGCGGACGGATAGATACCGGAAAATTCCACTATAAAATCCACTGCTACGGGAATCGCCAATAAAGCAAAAGCCCACCGTAGCAAGACTTTGTTCGATGCGCCCCGGAACAGGGGCAGCAGCATACCCAGCAATGCGTACAACATCAGTATGTCTCCGCTCCAAAGGAACATCAGGTGCAGAAAACCAATCAACAGCAGAACAAACATGCGGCGGTAGAAAATACGGAATCCGTTGGCGCCTCTTTTCATCGCATTGGCAATAATGATGGAGAAACCGATTCCGAACAACAACGAGAATATCGTGTAGAACTTGCCGTCGATGAAAATGTATTGTAAATAATGCACGACACGGTTGATTCCGGCCGTAGGCATGGCATCCACCGCTTCGACCTGAAGAAAGGAGTATAACGAAAACTCCGGGAAGTTAGCCAACGCAATACCCAATAAAGCCAATCCGCGCAACACGTCCAGTATGACGTGCCGCTCGGATGACTTGACAGGTATGGCTATATGGCTGGCAGTTGATTCAGACTCCATAGGCTATTGTTTTTCGTTCTTGTCGATGTCTCGGATATGTTTTGCCGGCACACCACCCACTATGTCACCGGACGGTACATCCTTGTTTACCACTGCACCTGCGGCTATGACGGCATCATCACCGATTGTTACACCAGCTAAAATGGTAGCGTGTGCACCAATCCAAACACCTTTACCTATCCGGATGGGCGCATGATACAGGTTTTGTCTGTCTTCGGGAGCAAAACCATGATTCAATGTAGCCAACACCACGCTATGTCCTATCAATGTACCGTCTCCGATAAAGATGCCTCCTTGGTCTTGAAACTGGCAGCAAGAGTTGATGAAGACATTTTTCCCCACGTGGATATTCTTTCCGAAATCCGTATAAAACGGAGGAAACATGCGGAATGATTTGTGCACCTCACTGTCGGTAATCCGGCTAAAAAGGGCGACAATCTCTTCAGGTGTATGATATGAATTGTTCAGGTCGAACAACAAGCGATGGGTGTTGTCGCTCTGCTCGCGCATGAAGGCAATCATTTCCTCGCCTCTCAATGGCTCCCCGGCGGCAATCATCTGTTGAAAATGCTGTAAGTCCATATCGCTTAGCAATTCTTACCCATTTTGTAGGCTTCATCCAATTTAGGATTGCCCTTGATTTCTCCCACATGCCATACACCGCCGCAAAACAGCGTTCCCTTCACGGTCGGATTTTCCAGACAGTCGAGAAAGCCCATGAAGTTGGCGACGATACGTTCCATAATGGTATCGTCGTCCTCGGCTGCCGTAGCGATGAAATAGAACTCCTTATTCTTCATCTCGGTATAGGGACCGCAACAACGGTCTATCAATGTCTTCATCTGTGCGCTCATGGCATAGAAGTAAACGGGAGTAGCCATGACGATGACATCCGCCGCAAGCATCTTTTCGATAATCTCTGCCGCATCGTCTTTCTGCGGACAAGGCCTTTTGTCCCGGCTGCATACGCTGCACCCCAAACAGGGATGTATCGTCTTGTCACGCAGAAATACTTTCTCCACTTCGTTGCCACTCTCTGCCGCTCCGCGCATGAATTCATCACAAAGCGTGTCCGAATTGCCGCCACGACGGGGGCTGGACGATAATATCAAAACTTTCTTGGTCATGTTGTCGATGATTGCATGTTTCGTTTTCTATTTGATTTCAACCAGTTCATATTTCTGGCTTCCCATGCCGAGCTGTTCGGCATAGTCGAGCGTGTGCATCCCGTGGCGCGAATCGATACGTTCTATCAGGTGTATCTTGCCATGGTCTTTCGAAGAACGCACCAAGTCGGTACAGGCTCGGTCGAGCGCCACCGGGTCGAGCGAAGCGAGGATGCCGATGTCTCCCATCTTGGGATCTTCGGGCGAGGAATCGCAATCGCAGTCCACCGAAAGATTGTTGGCCACGCTGATGTAAAGAATCTTGTCGCCGCAATGGTCCGTGATGGCTTTTGCCGCCTCGGTCATCGACTCCAAGAAATCATCCTGCGGAGGAAGATTGCCCCATACCTTGCCCACATCCTTGGTCGTACCTGCCGAATGAATCCACGCTTTGCCGCCCGATGAAGCGATGCCGATGGAGATGTTCTTGATGGCTCCACCGAAACCGCCCATCGCATGGCCTTTGAAGTGCGAAAGGACGACGGTAAAGTCGTAGTTCAAGTAGTTCTTGCCGACAAAATCCTCTTTGAGGTGCTTGCCGCCCTTCACCGGCAGCGAAACTTCCCCGTCGGCATCCATGATATCCACTTGGGCGATAGCCGTAAAACCATGGTCGGCAGCAGCCTTCAGGTGCGCTTCCGTATTGGCGCGTCCTCCGCCGTAGGCCGTATTGCACTCTACAATCGTACCGTTTACTTTCTTTACGAGCGGTGCGATGAGTGCCGGCTGGAGGAAGTTGTGTCCGCCCGGCTCACCGGTCGAGAGCTTCACCGCCACTTTCCCCTCGGCTTTGCGGCCGAGTGCTTCATACACTTTCACTAAGTTCTCCGGAGTGATTTCCTTGATGAGATAGACTTTCGGGAGTTCGGATGCGTTGTCCGTTGTCTGTTTCTGCGCCTGTGCGCATCCCGTTCCTGCAACCGATAATGTCATTGCCGCCATTATCATACTCATAACTTTTTTCATGATACACTATAATTTATTGATTAAAAATTCAGATGGATACCGGCCATCACCGTTGCTTTCGGCATCGGATAGCCGGCATTGATTTCATAACGCTGTGCCAGCAGGTTCTCCCCGCGTGCCCAGATGTTGAGCCATTTCGTGGCGCGAAACTGTCCGCGCAGGTTCCACAACACGAAATCCTCGGTCGTATCCGTTCCCCGTCCGTTGGTAACGACCGAGGTGTAAAGCCCCGCAACATACTGCACGCCAGTCGATACCGACCAGCGTCCTTGCGTGAAGTTCGCTCCGGCATAGAGTTTGTGTTCGGGAGCGGCAATCACGGGATGCTTCATGTGCAGGTAGCTGTAATTGGCATCCGCCGACCAAGCCCTGCTGAAACGGTAAGCGACCTGCGCTTCGACGCCGGCATTGTCTATCTTGCCCGAATTCTGGTTCAGCATCCCGCTTCCGCTGGGATTGGGCAGGGTCATAATCAGGTTCTTGCCGTCGATATAGAAGAGATTGACCCCATACGACAGACGTCCGTCAAGCAATCTTTGCAAGAAGGCTATCTCGTAGTTCCACATCGATTCGGGTTTCAGGTCGGGATTCTGCGGCGGAAACATGTACATCTCGCGAAGAATCGGATAACGGAATCCTTTCGAGGCGGATGCCTTCAGTTCGATGGCACGAGGCAGGTGGAATGCCAGTCCCGCCTGCGGAACCCATTCCGTTCCGACACGGGAATGGTGATCGACACGCAATCCCGCATTGAGTGTCAGCCAAGCGCCAATGTCCTGCCGGATGTTCACATAGCCCGCCACCTCGTTTTCATGCTTGTCGACCAAATCCCGGCGCGTGCCGGACTGCTCTCCGCTGATATATTCGTTCCATGCCTCGCCGCCGTAACGGAACCAGTCGAAGCCCCCTGTGATTCGGTTCCCTTTGAAGAACCGGGCACTTTGGTACAGCGAGATGCCCATCATATCGTCAAAAGAATGAAAGCGATTGTCTTTGGGTTCCTCACCGGCAGAGGGTGTGTAGCCGTCGTTTATCCAGTGGTCGCCCCAGTTGTAGAAGAAACTCAACGCACCGGAGGTCTTCCCGTATCCGTTCTCGACGGCAAAAGAGGTCATTCCCCGTGTGATGCGCTGGTCGCCGTCCAACAGCGGTGCCGACACCGGACCGGGATAGGAGGCGTTGAAATGGGTCACGTTCACGTCGGCCCGCAGATTCCAGTGGTCTGTCACTTCATAACCGATTCTGCCATAGCCTCCGTACTGCTCGAATCCCATGTCGGCACGATGCCCGTCCGTGCGGTTGTACGAACCGCTAATGACACTCGAAAAACGCCCCTTGCGAATGCGGTTGGTCAGTTCGGTTTCCAACGTGTTGTAGGAGCCGTAACCGGCGTGCAGGTCGGTACGAATCCCGTCCTCGTGCATTTTGCGGGTCACGATGTTCACCACGCCGCCCATGGCGTTCGACCCGTAGAGCACGGATGCCGGGCCGCGCAACACCTCCACCCGGTCGGCCAAAAGCGTCTGGTAGGCATCGGATATCGGATGGCCGAAGATGCCGGCATACTGCGGGTGTCCGTCGATAAGCACCATCATGCGGGCATTTCCGCCGCTCAATCCACGCAAGGAGATGCCGCCTGCCGCCCCGTTCGACACACCGTAGCCCATCACGCCGCGAGAAGTGGTGAACAGCCCAGGCACCTGTTCCGTCAACACGGGCAACAGGGAAGGCTGCATCGCCTGCTCCAGCTTCTTCCGATTCACGACTGAAACCGTCTGTGACAAGTGACGGATGTCAGTGGCATTGCGCGTCCCCGTCACCACGACCTCTCCAATGGCATAGTTTCGGACGACGGACGTGGTGTCTGCGTTCTGTGCCTGTGCCTGCAACAGCGCGACCAGGGCAATTGCCGTTATCAGATGTCTTTTATGTTTTCTCATATTCTGATTCTTTCCATTGTTTTGTAAGTTTCTTAATTTCATACAATCTATCACGCTACAAAATTACCGGATATGAACGTTCTCCTCGGTAGATGAATTACAGATGTTATGACCCGAATTACAGATTTATGGAAAGATAAGTATATCTGAACAAAAAACTCCATTTATAGAAATGGAGTTTTTGTCCGGATTGTACCTGCTGGATGTTTCCTCATCGTATTCGACTACAGACTTTCACGCAGAACAGAGAGTACATCTTCCCGTGTAAACACCTTGAAACCTCCATTCATAATGAAAGTGGCATCGGTAATGCCTTCCAGCATATCTTCGGTCACGCCGAGCGACGAGATTTCCGTAGCCACACCGATTTCCTTCATCCACCCCAGCAGGGCATTCACCCCCTCGTTAGCAAGCTGCTCGTCTGTTTTATCAGCAGCCGGTATTCCCCACACCGCAGTGGCGAAACGGGCGAACTTGCGCAACCCATAGGGCAGGATATGGCGGTAATAAGCTATGGAGACTCCGGACAAGGTCATCCCGTGCGTGGCGTCGGTATGCGCCCCGATAGCCTGTCCGATCATGTGTACCATCCAGTCCTGGCTCTTGCCCTTGCCGATGAGCGTGTTCAATGCCCATGTCGATGTCCACATGATGTTGGAACGCGCCTCATAATCCTGCGGATTCTTTACGGCGATTCTGCTGCTGTGTATGAGCGACCGCATCAATCCTTCCGCAAGATAGTCGGACGTATTGTCGTCCGCACCTGAGAAATACTGTTCCATGATGTGACTCATGATGTCGAAGAATCCGGCCACCATCTGACGTTGCGGTACGGAAAACGTATAGCGGGGATTAAGGATGGCAAACTTCGGCATCACGCTTTCACCGAATACCTTGCCGATTTTGAGTTTCGTCTCATGATTCGTAATGACAGACCCACCGTTCATCTCCGATCCGGTACCTACCATAGTCAGCACAGAACCTACCGGAATGATGCGCAGCCCGCTGTCGGGGTCTTCCTGCCGGAGATAGTATTTCTCCCACGGGTCGCCGTCATACCAGGCCGAAACGCTCACCGCCTTGGCGTAGTCGATTGTCGATCCGCCACCGACGGCCAGAATCAGATCCACGTCATGCTCACGTGCCAGCTTCGCACCTTCATTGAGTTTATCCGTTGTGGGATTGGGCATGACACCGGGCAATTCTATCACCTTTTTACCTGCCACCCGCAATGCGGACACCACCTCGTCGTAAATGCCGTTCGTCTTGATGGAGCCGCCCCCGTAGGTCAGTAGCACTTTCGGACCGTAATTCTTCAACTCTTCACCCAGATTTTTCTGGGCATCATCCCCGAAATAGAGTTTCGTGGGATTGGAATAACTGAAATTTCCTAACATGATTATTATTTTATCGGTTGTATTGACTCTTTCATTTCAAACTCGTCAGCACTGGATTGTCCAGATAACCATAAAGCCGTCTTACTTCACTCGGTTTCTCCGTGTCGAGCATCGAAGGAATACCTTTATCGAGAGTGGCAATACGCTGCATATCTTCTTCCTCAAGAGAGAAATCCCATACACCGAAATTCTCAACCATACGTTCCTTATGCACACTTTTGGGAATGACTACAACCCCGCGCTGAATATTCCAACGAAGCATTATTTGGGCAGTAGTCTTGCCATATTTACGGGCAATGTCCGTAAGTACAGGGTCGGCAAACGTTCCTTTCAAACCTTCGGCAAAAGGCGCCCATGCTTCCGGCTGTATGCCCAACTCGTTCATCACAGCAAGTTCTTCCTCGCGCTGATAGTGTATATGAGATTTGATTCACCGCAGGAAGTATCTCGAAGTTATAGCTCATATCAATCAGTCGTGCCGACGAGAAATTGCATACACCGATAGAGCGGATACGTCCTTCCTTATAAAGCCGTTCCATTGCTCGCCACGCACCGTAATAATCTCCGAAAGGCATGTGGATAAGATAGAGGTCAAGATAATCCAGTCCGAGTTTTTTCAACGAAAGATCGAATGCCTTCAGCGTGCGGTCGTAACCTGCATCGGTAATCCATACTTTGGAGGTGATAAAAAAGGCTTCCCGTTCTATGCCGGAATTTATCACGGCACATCCTACGGCTTCTTCGTTATGATACGTCATTGCCGTATCAAACAAGCGATAACCAACCTCTATGGCATCACCTACAACTCGTTCACACTCGGCAGAATCGTCCACTTGAAATACGCCAAACCCCAACATCGGCATATTTATTCCATTTGACAAGGTAATATGCTCCATATTTATATCTTATTTATCCGGATTAAGCGAAACGGTAACAGTTACATTTCCATGGCCAAGTATTTTCTTCAACTCTGATTGTGAAAGATTGCGTATTTTACCCAGACGGGTGAAGTTCCAGGAGTTGCGGTCGTAGTAGATGACCAACAGGTTGCTTTCCGAGAGGATGACGTCTCCGGCTTCGGTGGTAATCTGTTCGTCATTACGAGGGTAGGAATGGGGCAGTTCGCCGAACTTCTCGAAACGGGCGTAATCTTTCATGGCGATGGTGATGTCGTCCGATTTCAGTTCATCGACAAGGGCGCGCACGGAGGAGTTGTCCCGGAGGTCTACCGTAAGCGTATGCCCGTTCACGTGAAGGTAAAGTTGCTTTGTTTCCATGTCATTTTCTGTTTTTGATGGGTGAATCTGATTGTTTTCTACGATTTGTGCGGAACGGACATTCCCGGCACAAGCCTGCACGATGCAAGTCAGGCAGACAAGCATCAGGTTGATAAATCTTCTCGCTTTCATAGCTTTCTGTATCGGTTGAAGAAGGTGACGACCGTATCCACCATTTCAGGCGTGAAGAACTCCGAAGAGCCGTACGACGCGCCGACCAGGTTGTAGAAAACGAACTCCTTGCCGCGCGCTTGCAGGTACAGGGCGTAGCGGTCGCTCTGGTTGGCAGGCACCAGCTCGTCCTTCGTGCCGACGGCCAGCAGCACGGGCGGGATCTCCTCGTGCGTCACGTAGGCGATGGGGCTTGCCAGCCATGCTTTTTCTTTGTTATCCGACACTTCCAACCCTCCGAGGAAAGCTCCTTCGTTGCTGTCTGGCGAGTTGTGGTCGATGGTGGACGGAAACTCTATCATGCCGTAGATGTCCGTGGGCGGATAGAAGGCGGCTACGGCGTTCACCGCATCGGAATAGTCCGCGTAAGCATCGGTGTCCAACTCGCTATTGCCCGAAGTCGTTCCGGCGAAGAGTACCGTATGACCACCGCTCGAATCACTGAGCAGAAAGATGTTGTTGGTGTCCACACCATAAGTATCTGCATTCTTGCGCATATAACGGACAGCCGTCTTACAATCTTGCACCTGAGCTGGGAAAGGAGCGATGCCGCTATGTCGGTATTCCACGACGGCCACCACATAGCCGTGCCGTGCATAGTCTACAGCGTGTTCGGGATCAATAACCTGTTTGCGCCAAGCCGAACCGGGCACCATCACGATGCAGGGCAGTTTGCCTTCGACTTTGCGGGGGCTTACGATGGTGAGGTGCAGCCGTTCTCCGTTGCGGTCAGCATACACGACATTTTTTTGTATGCTTATCCCGTTGCGTTCGGCACGATAGGAAGGATTGGGGCGGATATGCAAATCCACCGCTGCTTGGCATACGGGAAAATACTCCGGCAAATCAGCCCTGCCGACGGTGGGCACGGGTATCTCGCCCATCGGTTCCCACGGCATGACATCCGGGTCGCTCAGCGGGTTCCACATCTCGTTCCGGTTCAGCCTGTCTATCCGTTCCATGTCTTCCGGGGACAGCTCGAAATCGAACACCTGCATGTTCTCCTTCATGTGTGCAGGGTCGGTCGTACGCGGAATCGCAATGATCCGGTGCTGCACATGCCAGCGGAGGATGACCTGTGCCACGGTGCGCCCGTAGCGGCCGGCAATCTCTTTCAACACAGGGTCGTTCAGTACATTGTTCTTTCCGGAGCCGAAAGGCGACCAGCCTTCCGTGACGATGCCTTGCTGCCGGTTGTAGTCCGCCAGTTCCAGTTCATTGTAATAAGGATGAACCTCTATCTGGTTGACGGCGGGCTTGATGCGCGCATACCGCATCAGCGAGTCGATGTGCACCCGCTTGAAGCTACTGATGCCGATGGCCTTGATTTTCCCGGCATCCACGAACTCCTCCATAATCTTCCACGTTTCCTCTACGACCCCTTCACCCCTTACGGGGAAGTGGATGAGCATCAGGTCAATGTAGCCGCCCAGTTTGGCGACGCTCTCTTCCAGCGACTCACGCACCCGACCCGTGTACATGTTCTTGGGCGATATCTTCGAGGTGACGAATACCTCTTCGCGTTTCAGTCCGCTCTGCCGGATGCCTTCGTAAATCTCCGCCTCGTTGCGGTAGGCTTGCGCCGCATCGATATGGCGGTAACCGAGTTGCAGGGCGTTCTTCACCGCCTTGATTGCCGTGTCGCCCGTCAAGGTGTAAGTGCCGAGGCCGAGCACCGGCATTTCCATCCCGCCTGTCAGCGTGACGGAAGGAATTTCTTGGGGAGTACCTGTACAGGAAAGCAGGATACCCATGCAGGAGATGCCCACCGCTTTCCTTACGCGTTGTAACATTCTGTTGTTCATAAATTACTTGTTTATTCGTTATTTTCTATCCTTACATTCACATCACCGCTGTATGCACTCAACACATCGATACCATTTCCGTCAATGTGTCCGATTTTGATAAGCGAACCGGACTGCGGCCACTCTTTATAGAATATGGCGACATTTCCCCACGGCGCGTAGATGGTGATGTCGCCGGGTACCGGGGCGCAGCCGCGCGTCACGCCTTCGGTGTCGAGTGCCGGGTCAGGGTAGAAGATTTTTTCCGTCCGGTTGTAGTCGGTCAGCGTCACCTCCAACGGAAGGCGCGACATCAGGTCGCGGGCCGCCGCGTTATCCTCCATCGTGGCGGTAATCGTTTGCCCGCCTACGGTCATCTTCAGGCTGAGCGCCCCGACCGGATCCTCCGGCGTCTCTTCACGGGATGCGCCCAACCGTTCGAGCCACTGCGCGATGCGGGCATCGGCCTGGCTGCTGCTTGCGGAGGTCAGAAGCAGGTTCTCCGTAAATTGCACGTCGGGACAGAGCGTGCGCGCGTCGCCCGCCGACTGGCTGATGCTGCTGCCGCTCGTGGCGAAGAGAGCTACCCGCTTGCCGGCAAGTTTGTCGGCGTGACGGTGCAGGAACGTCTGCATCGGCGTGGCGATGCGGTTATACCATACCGGGAAGCCGACGAACACGATATCGTACTTCGAGAAATCCTCGACCGCCGTCCGTATGGCGGGGAAATTCCCCTTGGCAATCCCATCGAGTTCGGTCTGTGCCCGTTGTAGCATGGCGTTGTAATCCTCCTCGTAGGGTTCGGAAGGTTCCACTTCCAGCAGATCACAATTGAGCGTTGTCCGGATGATCTGCGCTACCCGTTCTGTATTGCCGCTACGCGAAGCGAACACCACGAGGTATCGACCGTTCTCTCTCGGTGTGGGGTCGGTCAGGTCCGGATTATCATCGCCGCCCGGATTTTCGGGTTGTTCAGGGGTCGGCCGAGGGTTTTCGGGTTCGTCGCTGCTGCACGACAAGCAAATCAATGCGGCCAACAGCAAAAATGATAAAAGCCAAAGTCGTTTCATATCCTCAATAATTTATCGTTATTTATATTCAATTTATCGTTATTTATATTCATTTCGGGATGTTGCAAAGGTCGGTGTTTTTACATTACTCGGTTGTAGATAAATTACAGATATTGTTCCTTGATTATGACCTCAATTACGGATTTTATAAGACTGACATAGGGTAATATGGCATAATCTGTAACTGGGGTTATACAATCCGTAAAAAAGGTTGTCCGAATGCCGGAATTATCCCGTATTTTTGTAATTGATTTTAAGAAAGTAAATAGCAATGATTATGGATAAGATATTCGACTTGAACAGTGTAGACCAATACAATAACTTGTATGGTCTTGAAACATTGCACCCATTGGTCAGTGTTGTCGATTTGAACAAGGCCACCCGACAGATGAATCATGCAAACTGGCATTATGGCGTCTATGCACTTTATTTGAAACTCGAAAAAGCGTGTGACATCCGATATGGTCGGCAAAAATATGATTACCAGGAAGGAACTATCGTTAGTTTTGCTCCGGGCCAGGACACAGAAACGACATTGATTACAGACCGTGTGCAAGTCAATGTGCTCGGCATACTCTTTCATCCGGACTTGTTGCAGGGAACATCGCTTGGCAAGACCATCCGGAAATATACCTTTTTCTCGTATGATGTCAAGGAAGCGTTGCACCTTTCCGAAGAAGAGCGGAATATCGTGATGGATTGTCTGCGAATCATCCGCAAGGAACTGGAACATGGTGTGGACAAACATAGCAAGACATTACTCGTTAACTATATAGAGTTGCTCCTCAACTACTGTATGCGCTTCTATGAGAGGCAATTTGCCACCCGTAGCAAGGCGAACCACGATGTATTGGCGCGTTTCGACCGGTTGCTTGACCTCTATTTCGAGGGGACGCTTGCAGAACAGAATGGTCTGCCGACCGTCAAATATTTCGCCGACAAGATATGTCTTTCCCCGAACTACTTCGGCGATATGGTGAAGAAAGAGACCGGTAGGACACCGCAGGAACATATCCAGGAGAAGGTGATTGAAATAGCAAAGGAACGTGTGACCGGTACGGAAGGCACCGTCAGTCAGATTGCCTACTCGTTGGGATTCCAGTATCCGCAGCACTTTTGCCGTCTGTTCAAAAAGCGGGTGGGATGTACACCTAACGAATACCGTTTGCAGAACAATATGTGAGAAGAATATGAAGAAGGGAAAAGATACATTGGATTTTAATACTGTACATGAATGCAACCGCTGCCTGGACTGCAAGACATTGCATCCCCAGGTAAGCCTTATCAATCTGGAGAATCCGTCATTGGAACAATATGCCGTCAAGTTCGAGTTCTATGCCATCTTGTTGATAAAGCAGTGTTCGGACGAATGTTCCTGCTGCGGACGGAGATATTATGATTATTCCAACGCGACGATGGTATTCCTTACTCCCGGTGAAATCTTTCGAATGAACGAGGAAAAGACCTTGCCCAGTAAAGGTTTCCTGCTGGTTTTTCATCCGGATTTGTTATTTCAGACCACACTGAAGAACCACATAAAAAACTATACCTTTTTCCATTATCGCAAGGAAGAGGCACTGCATCTGTCTCAGTGTGAAACAGAGAAAGTCACCTGCTGCCTTTGGCATATCGAGGAAGAACTGCATCATGCGATTGACACTCACAGTAGCACCATCCTTTCACGGCATATCGAATTGTTGCTGGATTACTGCACCCGTTATTACGAGCGTCAGTTCATTACCCGTGAAAACAAGAACAAAAACATTCTTGAGAAAATGGACCTGTTGCTTGACGATTACATCAAGTCCGGAAAATTGCAAAACGGAAAAGTTCCGACACCGGAATATCTTGCGGAGAACCTCAATCTCTCCACATCATACTTCAATGACCTGTTAAAATTCGAAACAGGCAAGACGCTGGAGCAGTATTTCCAACTCAAACGCTTGGAGGTTGCCAAGCGGATGTTGTTGAAATCCGATTCGACACCCACCGCCGTCGCCCGGCAATTAGGCTATCCGAATGTACAATATTTCAGTCTGATCTTCAAAAAACTGACAGGCATTGCACCAAGCGACTGGCGGTACTCGCATAATTAAAGTTGCTAAGATTGCAGAATAGATTATGCACAAATCGGAAGAGGCAATTTTACTGAGAGGTTCCATTGCGCTCAGCTCAACTTTGTTCTAAAATAAATCGCACAATGTCTTTTATCAATGACTTTGATGAAAAGTTTACTTTGTTTTTTTCCTATAGGCACCCGGATTAAAGTAAACTTAATTTCGTTTGAAACTCTATTATATATTGATATTAAAATAGCCCCTTTTTACTCCTAAAAAGAGGCTATTTACATTGAGCTAATCGAACAATCCGTTTACCAAATTAACGGCATCGTCCTTTTTCTGATTGATGATTTTGGCGTATACCTGCGTCATCTTCACATCGGCATGGCCGAGCAATTTCGAGGTCGTATAGAGGTCTGCTCCAAGGGTCAGCATCATCGTGGCAAAGGTGTGCCTCGCGGTGTGAAATGTAAACCGCTTGTCGATACCTGCGGCTTTCGCCCAAGGTTTGATAAGCAGGTTCATCATCGACGGACTGGGTAAATCGAACACATGATCGTCTGCCGTCTTGTCGCCTCGTTCCGGCATCCATTTCAAGGCTTCGGGAGAAAGCGGCAGATAAATCGGTTCTTTGGTCTTCTGCATGGACACTGCCAAACGATATTGTCCTCTATCGACGAAGACGTCTTTCCACTTCAATCCGACAATATCGCTCACGCGCAATCCGCAGAAGCAGGAGAACAAATAAGCGGACTTTACAGCCTCATTATTCATCGGAGTGGCAATCAATGCCCGCACTTCCTCGATAGTCATATATGACCGTTTGCTCTCCGGCAGGCGAATCTTATCCGAGTTGTTGATCTTCGTAAAAGGATTGACCTTTATAATCTCCGCACGAACGGCTGCATTCAAAGCTCCGTTCAGGATGCGGTAGTAGGTGTGGAGTGTAAAGTTCGATACACGCTTCCCTTTGGGACGATATTCCGTCATCAGATAATCGAGGTAGTCCTGGCAGAATGCTTTGTCGATTCGATCCATCGTCATCCGTTCTCCTGCATAATCTTTCAAGATGCGAATGGTAACTGAGATTTGGTTCCCGTCTTTCTTTCCCCGTTTTGCCTGATTCTCTTTATACGTATTCATCCAATCAAGCAAGAATACCTTTTCCCTATTCTCGATACCTGCCTCTCCATTCGTCAATTCAATGATGCGTTTCGACTTGATGGCATTGACTGCGTCCATCGTAACCTGATTCCGTTTCCGGGCATTATTGTCCGTTTCCGGGATGATGTACATTTTGAGGTACTCGTATGTCCGCTTTCCGTCGCGGTATATATCCAGATACAAACTCTTACTTCCGTCACTCAACGGCTTCATCCGAAGACGGATTGGTTCTTTGACTTTCATCGGCTTCTTTACTCGTGGCATAAGCAATTCCTTTTTTCGTTATTTCTGTTGCAAAGGTAGAAATAATAATCCGAAACAAGGAACAAATAAGAAACAAAAATGTACCGAATAAGAACCAAACAACCAAAAACAATGAAAGCAACTGAAAAGAAACAAATCCTTATAAATATCTATAAAACAGCGTATTTATTTTTATTTGTTTGGTTGTTGTTTTCATTTCAGATGTGTATTCTATAAATCTGGTAAATTTTAATGCAAATGTTATGATACAGCGTCGCGCCCCGGTAGGGGTGTGTGCTGTTTTATACATTTGCAGGGCCAAACCAGAGCCTCCACAATGAGTCGAAACAGCGCCACCCCTCTTTAGGTTGCAAGGTGTCGTTGTTATGATCGGACAATCATGGCGGCAGTACACATGATTCGGGATTTCTACTAATGAAGAGGCGTCACCTTTCTTTGCCCGGTGTTTCTGCCGCCTTCTTTTTCCGAAAGTAGTTCCGACGGTCCCGAAGATGCGCTGCAAGGATCTTTTCGGTCCGAGTGCCCCCCCCTCATAACAGGTTTGGCACGCACTTTGCAACCTTTCTCGCAGCTGATGTGGCAGAACCACTCAGTGAGGTTTCTTCATTTATTTAAGTTTGGGTTAGTAGTTTAAGGAGGGCTACCTCCGGAGGCAGCAGGCAATCGCGACGATTCCCTGCTGTTTTTTATCGCATCTCCGACCTTAGAGCGCATGATCCGAATCCGGTACGGCACGAAAACTGTTTACGTCGGACATAAACCGGACGACATGGTCAAGAACAAGAACATCACCACTTCACAGCTCGCTCTGATGACGGCGGCCGCCGTCATCAGCCTTCGCGGACTGCCCATGATGGCGCAGGAAGAACTCACCATGTTCTTCTACATCTTTTTCGCCACCTTCCTTTTCCTCATTCCCGCAGCCCTCGTCGGTGCGGAGCTCGGCAGCGCCTTCCCCGAACGCGGCGGCGGCGTCTACACGTGGGTCAAGGAGGCCTTCAACCCCCATATGGGTTTCACGGCCATCTTCCTGCAATGGATCCAGAACGTGGTCTGGTATCCCACGGTGCTCGGCTTCGCAGCCGCCTCCATCGCCTATCTGATCGGCATGCCCGATCTGGCGCAGAACGGTCTGTTCGTCGGACTGTTTTCGATCGTCATGTACTGGTTCGCCACATGGGTTACGCTGCACGGCACCTCGGCCGTCTCGGGAATCACCAGCAAGGGCTTCCTGATCGGCACGGTGCTGCCCGGCATCGTAATCGTCGTCATGGCGCTCGTCTGGATCCTCGGCGGCAACCCCGTCTCCTTCGAACGCATCCCGGCCGAAGTCAGTCAGGTCGTCCACGTCGATGCGCTGCAACACGTCCATCCACGGCTCTTCCCGCACATCTCCGGCATGAGCGACATCGCGTTCCTCGCAGGCATTCTGCTGCTCTTCGCAGGCGTCGAGGTGCACGCCGTGCACGCCCCCGAACTGAAAAATCCGCAGAAACAGTTCCCGCGCGCCATGTTCCTCGCGGCTTTCATCTCTTTCGCGCTCTTCACGCTCGGAGCGCTGGCCGTGGCGGTCATCACCCCCTATGACCAGATCAACCTGCAATCGGGGCTCTTCACCACCTTTCAGATCGTCTTCGACCACTACCATGTGGGCTGGCTCACCAACGTCATGAGCCTGCTGGTGGCGTTCGGCGCACTGGCCGGCGTGATGTCGTGGATTTCGGGCCCCAGCCGCGGCCTGCTCTGGACCGCGAAAGAGGGACAGCTGCCCTGCTTCCTGCAAAAGACCAACAAGAACGGCGTACAGATCAACATCCTGCTGATTCAGGGCTGCATCGTCAGTCTGCTGTCGTCGTTCTACATCTTCATGAACGACGTGAGCGTCGCCTTCTTCCTGCTGAGCGCCCTCACCGTCGGCCTCTACCTCGTGATGTACATGATGATGTACGCCGCAGGCATCAAACTGCGCTACTCGCAGCCCGATCTGCCGCGCAGCTACCGCGTTCCGGGCGGCAAGGCGGGGATGTGGGCCGTGGCCGGCATCGGCTTTCTGGCGGTCCTCTTCTCGTTCGTCGTAACGTTTTTCCCGCCCTCGCAGCTTCCGGTCGGAAGCCCCGCCATGTACACATGGCTGGTGGTGATCGGCACGGCGGTATTCCTCTCCATCCCGCTCATCATCAGTTGGGCGATGAACCGGAAAAACAAAAAGAACCCGCAGACGGAACGCTGAGCGCACTGCCGCCTATGTAAAAGAGGCTGTCCGACAAGTCGCCGACAGCCTCTTTTCATTCGTACCGCTATTCGAAATCCGCTCCGGATGCAACTCGCACAGAGCTGAAATCCCCGCCGGACAATCTCTTTTCCGCCGGCGGAACAGGCAGCAACCGCACATTCCTCCGCCCGCGTTCCCGATATTCGCTCCGGACAGCTCCCGGCGGTTCCGGCAAGTCCGGACCTTCCGGCGGATCCGTCTTATCGGATGAACACGCAGCCGGCCGTCCCGGTCCGAAATGCCGACATCGTGCCGCCGCCCCGCACGAAAACACCCGAAATCTGCAAAACGAATCGGGATCATACGAAAAAAACGACTTACATCGCTGCAAGTCGTTGATTTTCAGTCGTGGGAGCTGAGGGATTCGAACCCCCGACCCTCTGCTTGTAAGGCAGACGCTCTGAACCAGCTGAGCTAAGCTCCCTTAAAAATGGCTCGGGACTGCAAAGGTAATTCATTTTTAACGAACTCCAAATTTTTTCGGAAAAAAATTTTTCGTTCATCCGGCTTCGGCGCCGACCTTCCTGAAAAGACCGCCCTTCGCCGTATTCATAAGAACCCTCGTGCAACCTTCGCGCATCTGCGCCTGAACAAGGACTTGAACCTAGGACCCCATGATTAACAGTCATGTGCTCTAACCAACTGAGCTATTCAGGCTTCGAAAACCGATCTTTCCCGGTTTCGGTGTGCAAATATACGGCAAAATTTCTTTCGTGCAAAATTATTGCCCGTTTTTTTCGCAAAAAATATACCTTTGCATCGGATAGCACATAACGAAGATCATGACAACGAAACGCTGCATCGCATTTTTATTACTGATATTCTGCACTTTGCAGGCTCATGCCCAGCAACCTCTGCGCTTCGATCCGGCCGAATGGGACTTCGGCCGGATCCGCGAAGCCGACGGCCCCGTAACGCACACGTTCACCGGGACGAACGTATCGGACAGCCCCGTCGTGATCCTGCACGTCTACTCGTCGTGCGGCTGCACGGTCCCCGAATTTTCGCGCAAGCCCATCCTGCCGCACGAACAAGCCGAAATCCGCGTAACCTACGATCCGGCGAACCGGCCGGGCGTTTTCTCCAAGGAGCTCGCCGTCTTCGATTCCGAGCGGAACAAAATCGGCACGATCCGCATCCGCGGGACGGTCGAAGAGCGCGAAAAGACCCTCGCCGAACGCTATCCGGTCGAGGCCGGACCGCTCCGCCTCACGCAGAATCTCTGCACGTTCGCCTACCTCTATCACGGCCGACCGGCCGAAGCGACCGTCGGCGTCGCCAACCCCACCGGCCGGGCCGTGCGGCTGGAGCTCGTGCCGGACCGGTGCAGCGGCTTCCTCACGGCGGAGCAGCCCCGCACCCTCGCAGCCGGCGCATGCGCCGAGATCGTCCTGCGATACGACCTGCCGGAGCGTTCGACGCACTACGGCACGGTGGAGGACGTGCTGACGCTGCGGATCGACGGACGCGACGCCCCCGTACGGCTCATGGCGCACGGCATCGCCGTGGACAATCCCGAGCTTTCGAACGAAATTTACGCCCCGAAGGCCGAAATTGACAAATATATGCTTAAATTTGGTGTCCTCAAACGCGGGGCCGGACTGCAAAAGAGAGCCTTCAGGCTCACCAACACAGGTCTCGGAGCCCTGACGGTCAAGGCCGTAGAGACCGAGGGCGGCGTGGGCTGCACGCTTCGCACGGGGCGACGGATCGAAGCCGGCAAGTCGGTTACGGCCTATGCGACGGTCGATCCCTCCGAACAGGAGCACGGACTGGTCTCGGGACGCATCACGGTCATCACGGACGATCCGGCGCGCCCGATGCGGCGGCTGCGGATCACGGCGGTCGTGGAAGAGTGAACGGACGGGAGGGCCCGACGCAGCAAGGGGGGGGGGAGCAGACGGCCTCCGGAGAACGAGCCCGGCAAGAGGATGAGCAGAGAACGGAAGAAGAAACACACATATATATAATAATACGGAATGTTTGAAATTCTCGAAAAAAGGTATCTGGCAGAGGGTATCTGCCTGATGCGAATCCATGCACCGCGCATCGCCAAGTCGGCGCTTCCCGGGCAATTCGTGATCGTCCGTTCGGATGAATTCGGCGAGCGGGTGCCGCTCACGATCTCGGACTACGACGCCGAAGCGGGCAGCGTAACGATCGTAACCCAGACCATCGGGGTCTCCACGCGCAAGATCTGCGCGCTCGAAGTCGGCCAATGCTTCGCCGATTTCGCGGGGCCGCTCGGGCACCCCTCCGAATTCGTGCACGAACCTCTCGACGAACTGCGCAAAAAACGCTTCCTCTTCGTCGCCGGCGGCGTAGGCACGGCCCCGGTCTACCCGCAGGTCAAATGGCTGCACGCACACGGCGTGAAGGCCGATGTCGTCATCGGCGCCAAGACCCGGTCGATGCTCATCTACACCGACGCCATGCGTGCCGTGGCCGATACGCTCTACATCGCCACGGACGACGGCAGCGAGGGCTTCCACGGCATGGTTACGGGTCTGATCCAAGAGCTGATCGAGAAAGAGGGCAGGAAATACGACGTCTGCGTAGCCATCGGTCCGATGGTCATGATGAAGTTCGTCGCGCGCACGACGGCGGCCTATCCGCTGAAGACCATCGTGTCGCTCAATGCGCTGATGGTCGACGGCACGGGCATGTGCGGCGCCTGCCGCGTTACGGTGGGCGGCAAGACCCGCTTCACCTGCGTCGACGGCCCCGAGTTCGACGCCCACGAAGTCGACTTCGACGAGGCGATGCGCCGCCAAGGCATGTACCGCACGCAGGAGCAGCGTGCCGCGGCCATCGCCGCCGAGCGCGCCGAAGGGCACGTATGCAGAATCGGACTGGACAAATAGTGCGGTCCGGCCCATCCGACTAACCTGAAAAACAGACCAATAAAACAATGGCAAACAAAATACCGCGCGTTCCCGTGCGCGAACAGGATCCCAAAGTCCGTGCGACCAACTTCGAGGAGGTCTGCTACGGCTACAATCAGGAGGAGGCGATGCTCGAAGCCTCGCGCTGCCTCCACTGCAAGAATCCCCGTTGCGTGGCGGCCTGCCCCGTGAACATCCGCATTCCCGACTTCATCCACGAGGTCGGCCGGGGCGACTTCCGCAAGGCGGCCGAAATCATCGGCGAGGACAGCTCGCTGCCCTCGATCTGCGGCCGCGTCTGCCCGCAGGAGAGCCAGTGCGAAGGTTCGTGCGTGCTGGGCATCAAGGGCGAGCCGGTGGCGATCGGCAAGATCGAACGTTTCGTGGGCGACTGGAAACTCCAAAACGGAGGTACGGCACCGGCCGTCGCACCCCGCAACGGCCATAAGGTGGCCGTGATCGGCAGCGGCCCGAGCGGTCTGGCCTGCGCCAGCGACTTGGCGAAGATGGGCTACGAAGTGAAGATTTTCGAAGCGCTGCACAAAGTCGGCGGCGTGCTGGTCTACGGCATTCCCGAGTTCCGTCTGCCGAAGGAGCGCATCGTCGCCCGCGAAATCGAGCAGGTGAAGGCGCTGGGCGTGGAGATCGAGACCGACGTGATCGTCGGCCGGACCGTAACGATCGACGACCTGATGGACAAGGAGGGCTACGACGCCGTCTTCATCGGTTCGGGCGCCGGGCTGCCCCGCTTCATGGGTATCCCGGGCGAGAACCTCAACGGCGTGGTCTCGGCCAACGAGTTCCTCACGCGCGCCAACCTCATGCACGCCTACGATGCACAGTACGACACGCCGATCTACGTCGGGCGGAAGGTCGTCGTCGTGGGCGGCGGCAACGTGGCGATGGACGCCGTGCGCACGGCCAAGCGCCTCGGCGCCGAGGCCGTGATCGTCTACCGCCGCAGCGAGAAGGAGCTGCCGGCCCGCGTCGAGGAGGTGCACCACGCCAAGCAGGAGGGCATCGAGTTCCGGATGCTGACCAACCCCGCCGAGGTACTCGGCGACGAGAAGGGCTGGGTGCGCGGTCTGCGCTGCGTGGAGATGGAGCTGGGCGAGCCCGACGAGAGCGGACGCCGCTCGCCCGTCGAGAAGCCGGGTTCGGATTTCGAAATTCCCTGCGACGTGGTGGTCATGGCACTGGGCACCTCGCCCAACCCGCTGTTGGCCGCAACGACCGCCGGGCTCGAAACCAACCGCCGCGGCTGCGTGATCGCCGACGGGAACGGCGCGACGAGCCGCCGCGGGGTTTTCGCCGGCGGCGATGCCGTAACGGGTGCCGCGACGGTGATCCTCGCCATGGGCGCCGGACGCAAGGCCGCGCGCGCGATCGACGAATATGTGAAATCCAAATAATCTTCGGGCCCGCTGCCGCCGCTGCGGGGTCCGGCGGAGCTGGTGCCCCGCAGCAGAAGCGGCAGCCGACCGGCAGGCGCAGACCGCGGATCGGCACGGACGGACGATTCGACAATCGGATGCGGTGGCGCAAAGATCGTACGACGCACGTACCGTCGCATCCCCGACAATAAAAAAAAGATGAAAAACATCCGAATTCCGGCATTCGCAGCCGCCTGCGTTCTTGTTGCGTGCGGCAGCGAGCCGAAGCAGTACACCGGCGTCATCGAAGAGGCTTCGATGAACACCGTCGCCGTGAAGAGCCTCACCGAAGAGCGGACGATCGTCTTCTCGACCGCCGATGCGGACATGAGCGACGCCAACGGGCTGTTGATCGGCAACATAGCTACCGTAGACTACAAAGGCGAACTCCGCGGGACCACTCCTGCGACGAAGGTCTCGACCGATCCCGCCTATGCAAAAGCCGTGGGCGAATGGACGATGCCCGACCCGCTCGCGCCCGACAGCCTCGAAATGGGCATCCGGCTTTCGGTCGAAGGTGAGGCCGAGTCGATCCGCATGGCCACGCTCCGCTACACGGCATGGGAACTTCAGGGCGAAACGGACCGGATCGTGCTCACGGGCGAAAGCGAAGGTTCGGAAGGGGCGATGCGGTTCACGCAGACGGCCGTACTCGGCACGAATGCCGAAGGCCGCGAGACCCTTTCGATCGAAGGTACGGAGATCGTGCTGACGAAACGGACGCAATAGGGCGTGCCGCACCCGTATTCCGCCGCAGGAAGCGCAGTGTCATGACATGCGACCGAACGAGGCTGGCCGACGAATCGTCGGCCAGCCTCGTTCGGTTCGTGCGGCTTATGCGAGCACATTCCGAATCCGCAATTCTCGGCGAGCCGGGAGGGGGCCTTTTCATATCCACGGCCATACGGACCCATTCTCAGGAGTACGGAATACGAGCGAAAACCGCGGGACCGGCCGGCTCCTGCGATTCCGAAGATTTCGGCTCCCGACCGCCGCAGTACGGAGCACCCGACCGACGGCCCGCAGCCCTTTATCGCACATCCCGCAGGCTCCGAACCCCGGGACCGACATCTGCCGATGCCGAACGGCTCCGGCCGCAATCCGCGCCGGGAGCGCAACTACCGATCCAGAAACTAATGACGACCGTCTTGCCGCGCAGGTCTGCGCTTCGGATTGTCTTGCCGTTCTGGTCCCGGACGGTAAAGGCGGGCAACTCGTCGCCCTCGATGCAATACCAGTTCGTAACCGTCACTCCCACAGACTTTCCGCCGATCCGGACCGTATCCCGCTGCACACGGCGCTGGGCGAAGAGCGGCGCCGCCAATGCCGCGGACAAAACGAACAACAACAACTTTTTCATATTTTTCATACCTCCAATCCTCCGCATCGCGACGCCCGGTCTCCTCACTTTCCGCCGCTTCCGGCGAGCATCCGCGCCACGCGGTCGGCGATCATCCGGGGCGTAACGGCATGTATGCAGCGGTAGTCGCCGTAACGGCACTCCTTCTTGCCGTAGACCGAACAGGGGCGGCATGGCATGTCGGCCTGCAACACCCCCGCGGGGTCGATGCCGTAGCCGATATAGCCGAGCGAAGGGTGCGTCGCCCCCCAGACCGACACCACGGGCGTCGCCACAAGCGACGCCAAGTGCATGACGAGCGAATCCATCGACACCACGCAGTCCTCATGAGCGATAAGCGCCATTTCGCCGTCGAGCCCGACGCGCCCGTATACTCCCGCGGCATTCGGATAAAGCGCCTCCATCTCCTGCGCGAAAGCCTGCTCGCGGCCGCCGCCACCGTGGATGAACACCCGGTCGTACCGCTCGCACAGCAAGCGGACCGCCTCGCGGCTCAGCTCCTCGGGATAGGTCTTCCCCGTCTGGGCCGAAAAAGGCGCGAAACCGATCCACACGCCCCGCTTCTCCCCCATCGGATTCGCCCGTTCGCGCCGGACGGCCGGGGCCGGATCCGCGAATTCGAACCCCAGCCGGCGGAACGTGTCGCAATAGCGGACGACGGTGTGCTTGAGCGGCACGGCACAGGTGTTGCCGCTCTTCAGGCGCATCCACTTCTCCAGATGGGCCTTGTCGATGTGGGCCGTCTTCACGCCGTGCATCCGCATCGCCAGCCGGAAGCTCTTCGTCCGCCACACGTCGTGCACGTCCGCCACACCGTCCACGCCCATGCCGCGGACCCGTTTGGCCAATGCGAACATGCTGCGCATGGTGTGGTGTTCGTCGCGCGTGTCGATGTCGAGAAAATCCACGTCCAGCCCCTCGAAAAAGGGGCGGAACAGAGGCAGAGTCGCCACCGTAACCTTCAGGTCCGAATAGGCCGACATCAGCGCGCGCAGGGCGTGCGGCAACATCGCCACATCGCCCATGGCCGACGTGCGGATGACCAGAAGATGACGGGGCAGCGCTCTACTTCGACTTGGCATACAGCACGGGGTTGAGCGAAGGATCGTTGTACATCTTCATCTGCTTGTAGGTTTTCATGTACTTGCGTCCCGCTTCGATATCCTCCAGCAGCTCTTCGATGGCCGTCGAAAGATCCATCCGCTGCGCGTTCAGCACGTCGAGCTTGCGGCGGCAGGCGCCGAGATGCTCCTCGCCGACGTCCGTGCGTTCGGTCTCGCGGGCCATGTGGTAGATCTTCAGCGCCAGAATCGAGAGACGGTCGATCGCCCAAGCGGGTGTCTCGGTGTTGATCCGAGCATCGGGGCGCGCCTCCACCTCCTTATACTTGTCGAGCAGCCACGAGTCGATGTACTCCACCATATCCGTCCGCTCCTGATTCGACTTGTCGATGCGGCGTTTGATCTTCAACGCCTCCGCAGGGTCGATCGCCGGATCGCGGATGATGTCTTCCAGATGCCACTGCACCGTGTCGATCCAGTTCTTCAGATAGAGCAGGTATTCGACGGACCCCTCCGCATAGGGGTTGGCGATCGGACGGTCCACGTCGTCGTAGCGGTGATAGTCGGCAATGGCCCTGTCGAAAATCTCGTTTGCGTTCTCGGTAAACATAGCGTTGCGTTTAATATTGTAATTTTCCGCAGAAAATTATACCTTTGTTCCATAAAGACCAAACAAAGTTAATGAATATTTACAAAAAAGCAATATCCGCCCTCTTTTTGTTCGCAACTTTGCCCCTCGTCTCCGCGGCCCAGCTCCGCATCACCAAGGAGGAGTATATCGACCGCTACAAGGCGATCGCCGTAGCGCAGATGGAACGCTACGGCATTCCGGCGAGCATCACCATGGCACAAGGCTTGCTCGAATCGGACGCCGGCAACAGCTGGCTCTCGCGCGAATCGAACAACCACTTCGGCATCAAGTGCAAGACGAACTGGACCGGCCGGAAGATCTATTACGACGACGACGCCAAGGGCGAATGTTTCCGCTGCTACCCGTCGGTCGAGGCTTCGTACCACGACCATGCCGAGTTTCTCGACTCGCAGCCCCGCTACGACTCGCTGTTCGCCTACTCGTCCACCGACTACAAGAGCTGGGCGCGCGGCCTCAAGGCCGCCGGCTACGCCACGGCCCCGGACTATGCGCAGCGACTCATCCGCATCATCGAGGAGAACCAGCTCTACCTGCTCGACCGCGAGGACGGCATGAAACGCTACGACGAAGCCCGCAGCCTCACGAGCACCGACCCGCTCGACTGGCTGCCCGACCAGAGCACCGTGGAGCGCGCGGCCGCCGCCGATTCGGGCATCGACCCCGACCAGTACCGCGTAACGATCAATGCCCACAACGGCTACAACGTCTACATGACCAACGGCGTGCACTACGTGCTGGCCAAGGAGAACGATACGTTCGAAAACATCGGGCGACGCTTCCGCCTCTCGGCCCGCAACCTGCGCCGCTTCAACGACCTCAGGGGCAAGGCGCAGCCCGTAACGGGCGAAGTGGTCTACATCGAGCGCAAGAAGAAACGCTGGGAAGGGAACGCACTGGTCCACACGGCCCGCGAAGGCGAGACGGCCTACGCCGTCGGCCAGTCCTACGGCATCCGCACCCGCTCGATCGAGCGGCTCAACCGGCTCAGACCCGGAGAGGTGATCGAAAAGGGCCGGCAAGTCAGAATCCGCTGAAAACAAAACCTACGATAATCTTTTATGGAACCAACCTCCCCGAGGAGCCGAATCCTCGACGCGATCGTCCGCAAGTCCACGCTCAAGCAGCGCGTTTTCGACAACACGTTCGCGGCTTTCAACGAACTGAAGGAGACCCTGCTGGAGATGGCGTCGGAGATGGACGACGAGCTGGACGGCAAACTCGACCGCCGCGTACGGCTCGAATACCGCGACCGGGGCAAGTTCGAAGCGCAGATGCAGATCGCCGACGATCTTCTGATCTTCCAGATGCACACCGACGTCTTCGAATTCTCGGAGGACCACGCCGTCCGGCGAACCCCCTACGTCGAAGCCGATCCGGACAACTCCTACTGCGGCATCGTCAACATCTACAATTTCCTTTCGGACTCGTTCAAGTTCAACCGCAATGCCGACGAAGGCTACCTCATCGGACGCATCTTCATCAACCGCGAACGGCGCTATTTCGTCGAAGGCAAAGGCCAGACGGGCGTCAAGGCCGCCTCGTTCGGCACGGCCGAAATCGGGCGCGAAGCGCTCAAAGGCATTCTCGAAGCGGCCATCGCCTTCGCACTGGGCTTCGATCTTTTGGTACCTTCGTACGAAGACGGCAAACGTGTTACGGTAGACCAGTTCAACACCAAACTCGATAACTCGAAGTTCGTAACGGGCAAACGCTTGGGATACGAATTCGACACCGAAGACATCTGACCCATGAAAAAACTGCTGACCCTCGCGGCGCTGGCCCTCGCGGCCGCGGCCGCACATGCCCAGAGCTACGACGAGATCGTGCGTCTGCGCTCGATGAACGAGACCGTGCGGGGCATCCGCTCGATGGCCGACGGCGTACACTACACCGTCTTGGAAGACAACACAATCCGCAAATACGCCTATGCCGAAGCATGTGCGGGCGAGACGCTGCTGCCCGAGACGCCCGACAGCTTCGCGATCGCCGACTACCAGCTCTCGCCCGACGAACGGACCATTCTCGTCGCCTCGGGCAGCGAGCCGATCTACCGCCACTCCTACACCACGCGCTACTACCTTTCCGACGCACGGGGACTTCGCCCCATCATGCTCGGGATCGACTCCACGCGCGACGCATCGTTCTCGCCCGACGGCCGTCGGATCGCCTTTTCGAGCCGCAACGACCTGTGGCTCTACGACATCGAAACCGAGAGCGTGCGCCGAATCACGCAGGACGGCGCTTGGAACCGCATCATCAACGGCACGACCGATTGGGTCTACGAGGAGGAGTTCGGCTTCACCAAAGCCTACGCCTTCTCGCCCGACAGCCGCCGGATCGCCTACCTGCGTTTCGACGAGAGCGAGGTCCCCGTCTTCGAAATGATGCGTTTCGACGGCAAACTCTACAACGAAGCCTACACCTTCAAATACCCCAAGGCCGGCGAACGGAACTCCACGGTGGAGCTTTGGCTCTTCGACATCGACACCGGCGCCCGCACGCGCATCGACACCGGCGCCGAGACCGATCAGTACATCCCCCATTTGGGCTGGACCCCCGACGGGCGGCTTTACTTCTACCGCGTCAACCGCCTCCAAAACCGGTTCGAGGTGGTGCTGTGCGACGCCGACGGATCGCAGCGCACGATCTACGAAGAACGCTCTCCCCGTTACGTGGAGCGCGTACACGCCTCGACCGTAACGTTCCTCGACGAGGACCGCTTCGTCGTCATGGAGGAGACCTCGGCCGGGCGCATGCACCTCTATTTGTACAGCATCGGCGAGGGTCTGCTCCACCCCATCACCCGAGGCGATTGGGAGGTTACGGGAATCGCCGGCCTGACGGACAAACGCATCTACTACCTCTCGACCGAGGCATCGCCCCTGCGCCGCGACCTCTACAGCATCACGCTCGACGGACGCAAGAAACGGCGCCTCACGGGCGGCGACGGCTACTACACGATCGCCCCAAGCCGCGGCATGAAATACTACATTTCGACCTTCTCCAATGCCTCGACCCCCAACCGCGTCGAGATCCGCACGGGCGAGGGCAAGCTGGTCCGCACGCTCCGCACGAGCGAGGCGCTGCGCAGCGAACTGGCAGCCTCGGAGCGCCCCGTCAAGGAGTTCATCACGATTCCCACCGAACGGGGCGACACGCTGAATGCATGGATCCTGCGGCCGCGCGGATTCGATCCGTCGAAACGCTATCCGATCCTCATGACCCAGTATTCGGGTCCGGGTTCGCAGCAGGTCGCCGACCGCTGGTCGCTCGATTGGGAGGATGCCCTCGTCGACGCGGGCTATGTCGTGGTCTGCGCCGACGGACGCGGCACGGGCTTCCGCGGCGAAGCATTCAAGAAATGCACCTACGGACAGCTCGGGCGGCTCGAAGTCGAGGATCAGCTCTCCGTGGCCCGCTACCTCGCGGCGCAGCCGTGGGCCGATCCCGCACGAATCGGCATCTACGGCTGGTCCTACGGCGGTTTCATGGCGCTGGGCTGCGCGCTGAAGGGCGACGGGCTCTTCAAGATGGCGATCGCCGTGGCTCCCGTTACCTCATGGCGGTTCTACGACTCCATCTATACCGAGATTTACAACGGACTGCCGCAGGACAACCCCGCGGGGTATGACGACAACTCGCCGCTCAACTTCGCCGAGCGGCTCGACGACACGCACACGAAACTGCTCATCGTCCACGGCACGGCGGACGACAACGTACACTTCCAGAACACGATGGAGATGGCCCGCGCGCTCAACCGCTGCGGCAAGCAGTACGACATGATGGTCTATCCCGACCAGAACCACTCGATGATGCCCCACGACATGCGCAACGTGCGGCAAAAGATGGCGGAGTACACGATCGAGCACCTCTGAGGCCCTGCAACGGCGGGCTCCTGCCGGAACGGAGATGCCGCATGCGGGAGAGCATCCCGCATGCGGCATCTTCGTTGCGAAGGGCGGCCGACCGGCTCGGACGAAGCTGCTTCCGGAGCCGGTTCGGAGCCGGCAATGCGGGCGCATCCGGATCGCGCAAAGCACGAACCGGCTCCCGACAGGGAGCGACCGGAGCGCAGAGAGGCGGGACCGCAAGCGACGCGGAGGCGGCCGCGAACGAAGCCGCGAGGAGCGATGACGACGGATTCCGTGCGAAAGGAAGCGTCCGACAAGTCTTTACACCCTCTGAGGATTCGAGTTCGGAAATACCCCCGGATAGCAGCAGGCACAAAAAAGGGCCGACTAAACCTGTTAGACAGCCCATCAGACAGCCCCGATCCATATCCGGACGAATCGTTCGCGGCTTGCGGCGCCCGATCACGCAAACGCACGAGGGGCTTCCGAGGAGTTTTCACCCATCCGGGAATCGTCCTTTCGGGGAAAGGTCTCGGACAGCGGCACGAAAAAAAGAGAGGCTGTCTAACAAGTTTTTTTAACGCTCAGAGAATCGCGTATTCGGAAAAGTTCCCGAATAGCGGTACGAAAAAAAGGGGGGGGCTAACACGTGTCAGACAGCCCCTCCTTCGTCCTTATCTCTTTTCGTAGCGTTCGCCGACCGTCTTCCAGTCGATTACATTCCACAGGGCGGCGATCGCGTCGGCGCGACGGTTGCGGTAGTCGATGTAATAGGCATGTTCCCACACGTCGAAGCACATGAGAGGTTTCATCCCGTAGCGAAGCGGGTTGCCGGCATTCTGCTCACTCATGACGGCCAGCCGGCCGGCCTTGTCCTCGACCAGCCAAACCCAGCCCGAGCCGAAGAGCGCCGTACCGGCTTTACTCATCTCAGCCTTGAAGTTCTCGAACGATCCGAAGTACTTGTCGACGGCCTCGGCGAGCTTGCCGGTGGGAACGCTCTGCGGGGCGGGCGAAAGGGTGTCGAAGAAAAATTCGTGGTTCCACGCCTGTGCGGCGTTATTGAACAGCGCACCGTCCGACGAAACGACGATGTCTTCGAGCGGCTGCTGCGCAAAGGGCGTATCGAGGGCGAGCTCGTTGAGCTTCGCCACATAGCCCGTATAGTGTTTGTCGTGGTGGTAACGCATCGTCTCCTCGGAAATGTGGGGCGCCAGCGCATCGTAGGCGTAGGGCAGGTCGCGGGTTACGAACCGCGCTTCGGTTGCCGTGTCGGTTGTCATAGCGGTAATGAAGATTAAAAGTGATACGATTGACGGTTGCATAGGCCGCAAAAACTATTCCGCAACCGGTTCGAACGCCCATTTTCCCTCGCCGCACACGGGACAGATCCACCCGTCGGGCAGATCGTCGAACGAGGTTTCGGGAGCGATTCCGTTCTCGGGATCGCCCGGCCCGGGATCGTAGATGTAGTCGCAGACAATGCAGCGGTATTTTTTCATAGGACCGGTTCGTTTTTGCGATCATGCTAACAAATATAATACCTTTATTTGTATTTATCCGGAAATTTTTTGTAATTTTGGGCAAAATGCTTACGAACTATAATCTCTAAAACCTTTTTACAACTATGGAATTGCCGTACGCAGAACCCTACAAAATCAAAATGACGGAACCCATCCGCCCCTCGACCCGCGCCGAACGCGAACAGTGGATCCGCGAAGCCAAGTACAACCTCTTCAAACTGCGCAGCGAGCAGGTTACGATCGACCTGCTGACCGACTCGGGCACCGGCTCGATGAGCGACCGTCAGTGGGCCGCCATGATGACCGGCGACGAAAGCTATGCCGGTGCATCGTCCTACTTCCGCCTCAAGGAGATGGTCGGCAAGCTCTTCGACATGCCCTACTTCCTGCCCACGCACCAAGGCCGCGCCGCCGAGAACGTGCTCTTCTCGGCGATCCTCAAGGAGGGCGACATCGTCCCGGGCAACTCCCACTTCGACACCACGAAGGGCCACATCGAGTTCCGCCGCTGCCACGCCGTAGACTGCACGATCGACGCCGCGGCCGACACGCAGCTCGAAATCCCCTTCAAGGGAGAGATGGACCTCGGCAAACTGGAGAAGATCCTCAAGGAGAACCCCAAGGAGAAGATCCCGTGCGTGGTGCTGACCATCACCAACAATACGGCCGGCGGCCAGCCCGTTTCGATGCGCAACATCCGCGAGACGTCGGAACTCTGCCACCGCTACGGCGTGCCCGTCCTGTTCGACTCGGCCCGCTTCGCCGAGAACGCCTACTTCATCAAGACGCGCGAGGAGGGCTATGCCGACAAGAGCATCAAGGAGATCGTACGCGAGATTTACAGCTATGCCGACATGATGACCATTTCGGCCAAGAAGGACGGCGTGGTGAACATGGGCGGTTTCGTGGCCATGCACTCCGAGGAGCTCTACCGCAAGGTAATGCAGTACAGCATCATGTTCGAAGGTTACCTCACCTACGGCGGCATGTCGGGCCGCGACATGGACGCGCTCGCCGTGGGTCTGGACGAGAACACCGAGTTCGCACAGCTCGACGCCCGCATCCGGCAGGTGAAACTGCTGGGCGACCTGCTCGACGAGTACGGCGTCCCCTACCAGCGTCCTGCCGGCGGTCATGCGATCTTCATCGACGCCAAGAAGATTCTCCCCAACCTGCCGAAGGAGGAGTTCATCGCCCAGACGCTCGGCATCGAGCTCTACCTCGAAGCGGGCATCCGCGGCGTGGAGATCGGCTCGATCCTTGCCGACCGCGATCCCGAGACCCACGAGAACCGCTATCCGAAACTGGAGTTGCTGCGTCTGGCCATTCCGCGCCGGGTCTACACGGACAATCACATCCGCGTGATCGCCGCCGCCTGCCGCAACATTTACGAGCGCCGCGAGTCGATCACCTCGGGCTATAAGATCACGTTCGAGACCCCGATCCTGCGCCACTTCACCGTGGAGCTGGAGCCGGTGAAGAAATAACGGCTGCTCAGCTGCCAACGACAAGAGGCTGTCTGACAAGTCAGAGACAGCCTCTTGTCATTTGCAGCGCCCATACAAAGGGTCTTTCCCGGCAGACTACCCGTAGAGGATTAAAAACCGGTTGGGCCCTCTCTCGTTCGAACGTTACGCACGCCACGGCCCCCTCTCGAATCCAGTGAAGACGACCGCAAACACAGGGATATTCCGCCTCATATCCCCGTGCGGATGCCGCTGCATCGGCAACCCAGACCGAAAATGAGTTCTGCGGGGGGGGCGGCGAAGATTTCCGGCGGGGTTCGGCAAGGGTTTTCGGCGGGATTCGGCAGGAGTTTTCGGCAAGAGTTACGAAGAATGTTTTCCGGGGCCTCGGACACTTGGAGGGTACTCGTTAAGGTAATCCCGACAATGCGGCAAATCCGGCCGGAAACACCGCTTTACCGGCATGCGGCAGGGGTTCTGTCGAGGTATTCGCAGACGGATTGCAGGCAATTTTCAAGGGCTCTTTCGACCGGTGCCGCAATTTCGGTTCGAACACCCCGTCCGAGCAAGGCACGACATATCCCGATGCTGTCCGAACGAAATCGCAAACCGTTTGCAACCTTCGAATCAGGGAAATAGGCTGTAATCTGCTGCTCCATAATTCGTCTGCCTGCTTTTCCCGCTCCCTGCTTTCGACGTGTCCCGCCCGGCACGTCTGTCGCAAATCCGAACGAAAAACCCCGACGCACCGACTGCGACGGGGTTTTCGTTCGGAAAGCGCGCCGGACTACAAGGCGCCTATCTCATAGAGGACCTTGTTCGTCTTGCGCACGGCATCGGCCGATGCGGCGAATTTCTCGGCCTCCTCCTTCGTAAGGTCGATCTTCACGATCTTCTCGACGCCCTTGCGGCCGATCACGGCCGGCACGCCGATGCAGATGTCCGACTGCCCGTACTCGCCTTCGAGGTAACAGCAGCAGGGCACGATCTTCTTCTGATCGTGGAGAATCGACTCGACCATCATCGAAGCCGCAGCGCCCGGAGCATACCATGCCGACGTACCGATGAGTTTGGTCAGCGTAGCGCCGCCGACCATCGTATTGGCCACGGCCTCCTGCAATTTCTTTTTCGACGCGAACTGTGCGACGGGCACGCCGTTTACCGTCGCCTTCGACAGCAGCGGCAGCATCGTCGTATCGCCGTGGCCGCCGATGACCATGCCGTCCACGTTATTGATGTTCGCGCCCGTGGCTTTCGCCAGATAGCATTTGAAACGCGACGAATCGAGCGCGCCGCCCATGCCGACGATGCGGTTCTTGGGCAGCCCCGAAGCCTTCAGCGCCAGATAGGTCAGCGTATCCATCGGATTGGCGACCACGATCACGATCGCACGCGGCGAATACTTGATGACATTCTCGATCACGCCCTTCATGATCTTGGCATTGGTGCCGATCAGCTCCTCGCGGGTCATGCCCGGCTTGCGGGGAATACCCGAAGTGATGACCACTACGTCCGAATTGGCCGAAGCCTTGTAGTCGTTGGTCGCACCGACGAGTTTCGTATCGAAATCCATCAGCGTCGAGCACTGGTACATATCCAGCATCTTACCCTCGGAGAGACCCTCCTTGATGTCGATGAGAACCACTTCGCTCGCCACCTCACGGCAGGCCATCACATTCGCACAGGTAGCACCCACGGCGCCTGCGCCCACAACGGTAACTTTTGACATAACAATTTGGTATTTATAGATTTCTATGTTTCGTATCCTCCGTCAACGGCCTCCTCGTCGCCTTCGAATCCCCTTCCGGACCGAAACCGTGCCTCGATCGCTGCGGGACCGCTCCAATCGCCCCGTCCGTCGGCAAAGCGACCTCAACCGATCAGCTCCTTGTACTGGTCGGCGCTGAGCAGTCCGTCCACTTCGGCCGGATTCGACAGGCGGACCTTCACGAGCCAGCCTTCGCCGTAAGCGTCCTTATTCACGACGGCGGGATCGGCATCGACGGCCGGGTTGAACTCCAGAATCTCGCCCGAGACGGGAATGAAGGCATCGCTGACGGTCTTCACGGCCTCGATCGAGCCGAAGACGTCGCCGGCGGCGAGGGTCTCGCCCACGGTCGGCACGTCCACGAAGACGATGTCGCCCAACTGGCTCTGGGCGAAATCGGTAATGCCGACATAAGCCGTGTCGCCTTCGACGCGGCACCATTCGTGATCGTTCGAATACTTCAGGTTTGCAGGTACGTTCATAATGCGTTTCTATTTTAAGTGGTAGTTTTCGGGTAAAATTCATGCAAATATAAGTGTTATTTTCGTAACAGCAAGTAATTGCGGCGTTATTTTACGACCCGGTCCTCAAAAATTCCCGCCCCGCTACCGTCCGCGGACGAACAAGGTTCGAATCGGATCGGCAGCAAGACCGCAACGCAGGCCCGGCCCGTCTCGGTCGGCCCGTCTTCGGTCCGAACCTGCCTCAAGTCTCCCGCGCTTCGGTCCGAATTCGTTTCTGTTCCTTCTTCGGGTCTCACCGTCGGATCGCCCCGTCGGTCCGGCCCGTTCGCCGCCTGCTGATCCGCCCCCCCCCGGTTCGGGCCGTGCCGGACGCCTTTCCGCTGCGCGACGCGCGCACGGCGGGGCTCCCTGTCCCCGGCCTTACCGGCGGTTTTATATCATACCCCCTCGAAGTTTTCCGCCCCGCAGCCCGCACGAACTTGCAGAGCCGGGAAAAATCGCGTACATTGCAGGTGAAGATCGAGTGTGCACACTTAATATTTCTCGCCTGTGAATAAAAAATTGTTACTCCCGATCCTGTGTGCTGCCGCGTGGTGGCTGCCGCCGTCCTGTTCGGTCGACACCGCACCCTCGGAGCCGCCCGTCCGGGACGGGGCGGGCCTCACCGCGGCCGCGGCCCGCGAATTTTACGAAACCGCCCGTCCGGTCCGCACCCGCTCGGGAGAAGCGACCGCCGGGGCGCTCACGCTCGGCATGTTCGAGCCGCTGTGGGATGCCGCCCTCCCTTCCGAGAGTCTGAATCTCGAAGCGGTGGACGTTCCCGTCCGGGGCGACTGTCTCTACCGTCTGCCGGTGGGGCGCGACAGCCTCGGGCGCGAACTCGGACTGCGCATCGCGCACCGCCTCGTCGTCCTGCGGCAGAAGAGCTCGGGGAATATGTGTTCCTATCTGATCTTTTACCTGCCCGACAGCTGCTATGCCGCGGCCCGTCCGCTCCAGACCGCCGAGCTGTGCGAAACGCTTCTGAGCTGTGCCGAGAAAGCCTCGTTCACGGGGCTGGCCATCTACACGCGCACGGACGGCACGCCCGTCGCGGCCCAGCGCTACGACGAAGGCATGCCCGGAGCCGGAGCGTTTCTGTTCGACGGGCGCTGTCCGGCGAGGGAGAACCTCGAACGGCTCCGAGAGGTGATCGGGACGGTGGAATTGTGGAAGTGCGGTGCGGCAAAGACACGGGGTGTCGGGGGCATCAACTCCATCGCTCCCGTAATCGTCTACGGACAACAGCCGATACGGACGATCGTCATCGAAGTGCCGCCCGTGCCGGCCGTCGATGAAGGTGTAACGGAGTTCACGCCTTTGTTCCCGGGCTTCGCAGGAGGACCCGGAGGCGGTGCGGACGCCGACGGAAACACCAAGTTCCGAGGCAACGAAAACATACGGACCAAGGACCCCGACGTACTCGAACTGCTCGACGAGTTCATGCTGGACTGCATGGGACGAACTCTGATCCAAAACCTGAACTATACGATCGAAATCGAGAACGGGGAAGCCAATTTTTTCAACGCCGAGGCGGTTTTTCCGAAAATCACGCTGACGCAAAACCCTCGCAAACACGACATACACGATGTGATTCTGATGGAAGAACTCCTGCATGCCTATCAATATCAGGTGATGGGGCGGGATATATATGCTCGACAGATGAATTGCGAAATCGAAGCCAAATTGGGATGGTATATGTACAGACAACGAATCGGGCAAACAGATGGACTCGGTAATTCGGTTACTAAAAATATGCGAGATTCCTTTACTCTAATAATCGATGCATTCCACTCTGAAACCATTTACACGGATAAAGGTTTAGATTTGATGGAAGCATGTTATACGGTGGTTTTTTCGGAACTTTGCAGGATTGATTCTTATAGAGGATTATCATTCTCCGACCAAGTTGATATTGATTATTTATTGGGTTTAATGAAAGATTGTTAAAACTAAGTATTATGAAAAAGATTATATTTTCAGTTCTTTTATCAACGATCACGATCAGTAGCATTTCTCAAAACTACTACCAAGACGGGAAAACGATCTATTCGAACGGCATCACTTATGATGTTAAATTGAATTTCTTAGCATTAATTTTGACGAACAAGGCCAATTCCTTAATATATGGCACTTGGACTTATCCGGATGGTTCGATCATCAAATCGGACCATGACGAAAATTTACTTAATACCGAATTGGAATTCGAAGAGAATTCTTTTAAGGAAGCGCTCAAAAAGACCTTCACAAAAGCGGAATTCGATAAATTGCACGCTGTCAATGGAATCAAATTCAACATTTACTGTGTAATCGACAATGATCTGATTATTCGTGAATTGGATTTTTATATGTCCATCTATGAAGCCCCGATTTTCCTGCAAATTCCGCCGGCCAAATATGCGCTGCTCGAAAAGAATATCAAGAAGTACGTGAAGATCGAAGCTAACGAATATGCCAAAAAATTCAAATACATGCACGCCACCAAATTCGTCGATTTCTCGAAAATTCAGATCGACTACGACGCCGAAACTCCCGGACCATACACGAAGCCCGCATCGCAAAAGGGCCCATAACGGAAAAGGGCTGTCCAACAAATCTCAGACACCCTTTTTTTATTCGTATGCTATTCGGGAACTTTTCCGAATATGCAATTCTCAGAGCGTTAAAGAAACTTGTTAGACAGCCCTCCGGATTCCGCAACACGGTCCGCTGCCGTCAGGCGTACTTGAAGGTCGACTCGTCCGAGACGGTCAGCTTTTTGCGGCCTTTCGCACGGCGCGAAGCCAGCACTTTGCGTCCGTTGGCGGTAGCCATTCTCTGACGGAATCCGTGCTTGTTGATTCTCTTCCGGCGCGAAGGCTGGAAAGTTCTTTTCATTGCCATAGCTATCTCGTTTTTGTTGTTCTTGCGCGCTTTGCGGATTGCAAAGGTATAGCAATTTTCGGTATTTACAAAAAAAACGGTGAATTTTGTTCGACCGGTTCTCGCCCCGGCATAGCCTGCACGTGCGTCCGCCTGTGTATTTCGGCTTAATGAAAGAACGCCTTGTTGCCGCAGCCCCCCCCTCCCTCCGATCCTCTGGCGGGGCTCCCGCGTCAGGCGGCGCCTGCGCCCCTTCAGGACTGTCCGGCTCTTGCGAGCCCTGTCCCTCGCTCTATTCCGGTTTGAAAAGATCCACTTCGCCCCGCTCCACTTTGCGGTGCATGTCGGCGAGTTCGGCCACTACGGGCGAGATCAGTTCGAGCGTATCCGCAACGGCCTGCTTGTCGCCCTGTCCCTTGATGCGGTAGAGCATCGCGGCATAGAGCGCGCGGAACAGGAGTTCCGTGTCGCTCATACCCGGATTGCCCAGAATCTCGCGCAGTCGCGGCAGCTGCGGTTCGAGCCGCGCCCACGTGAGGCGGTAGTGCTCGCCTGCGGGCAGTTTGAGCAGTTGCAGATGCAGGTCGTGCAGGTCGGCGATCAGGTGGAGCGTGTGTTCGAGATGTCCTTTTTCCTCCTTGCCCTCCTCGCGGAGCAGGTTGACGAGGTCCATGTACCACAGCAGATGGACGTGTTTCTGCTCCTCGGGAATATCCTTGCGGGGTGCGACGAGCTGCGAGAAAACGGCTTCGGGGCTGAACTGAAGAGCCCGCAGGAGGTCTTCGAGCTGCCACAGGTAGAGGATGTATTCGGCGATGTTTTCACGCCGTTTGGCTTTTGCGATGTCCATGTCTTTTATTTGATCCAGTTGATCGCTCCGTTGTGCCGCAGGAAGTATTGCTGCGATTTGAGCAGATTGCGCGACTGGAGCACCATGCTCTTCGTTTCGTTGAGAATCGTCAGATACAACATGCTTGCCTTCGTGTTCGAGCGGGCGTTGTTGATGCGGGTCAGCTCCGATTTGATGGCATCGGCGATCGACTCGAAGAGCTGGTCGCGCAACGAGAGCACCATCTCGATGTCCGAGAAATCGCCCGTGCGCAGCATGTTGTTGATGTGGCGGTAGATGGCCTCCACCTCGTCGTTGATGTGCATGAGGTCCTCGGTCTGCTCCTTCGAGAGGCCCTCGTGATTGTTGTCGATGTGCTCGAAGGCCGGTCGCGTGATGTGCATCAGCGCCTTGGTCATTTCGTTGAGGTAGTCGACCACCTGCACGTAGTAATGCGCCGCATCGACGTCGCCGCTTTGTAGCTTCTTGAGCGTCGGCATGAGCGAATACTTACGCTCGCGCGATTGGTAGAAGAGTTCGTTCGACTCGCGGACCATGTCGCGCAGCACCTTGCGGTTCTCCTTGAAGACGGCGATCAACGTGCGGTCGTAGATGCGGGTGGTGCACTCCATCGTGCGGCACACTTCGTCGGTCAGTTCCGAAATGATGGCTTCGGTGGTCTGGGGCTTGCGGGCGGCCGCATCGGTCTTGCTTTCCTTTTTCTTGGACAGATTGCTGTGGACGAGCATATAGCCGCACAGAAGCGTGATGACGACGAATGCGACCGTGCCGCCGTAGATCAGCGCGAGACCTACGACGAAGGCGATCAGGAATCCGCCGAGTGCCGTTACGAACCAGCCGGCCACGACGGTCATCACGCCCGAAATGCGGTAGACGGCGCTTTCGCGGCCCCATGCACGGTCGGCGAGCGACGTGCCCATCGCCACCATGAAACAGACGTAGGTGGTCGAAAGAGGCAGTTTGAGCGAGGTGGCCATCGAGATCAACAGTGCCGAAGTCGTCAGGTTGACCGTGGCGCGGATCATGTCGTAGGGGGCTCCGCTGTGCTCCACGTCCTCGAATTCGAAACGGCGGGCGACGGCTTCGCGGAACTTTTCGGGGAAGAGGCGTTCGATCCCCGCATTGATGCCGAGGGCCGCACGGACGATCGTCCGCGAGAAGACCGACGAGCCGTACTGCTGCGTCCCCTCGTCGTCCTGTGCCGAGAGCGAGATCTCGGTCTCCGTAACGTGCATGGCCTTTTTCGAGGTCCAGAGCGTGAGGATCATCACGCCGCCCGCAAGCAGCAGAATGCCGAAGTTCGCAGGTACGTTTTCGTTGAGCGCTTCCATGAGCATCGAAGGATCGGCCGCATGACGGGCGATGGAATAGGCGTCGAAACCCGCCACGGGAACGCCGATGAAGTTCACCAGATCGTTGCCGGCAAAAGCGAGCGCGAGGGCGAACGTGCCCGAGAGGATCGTGATGCGCAGGATGTTCGCCTTCAACCGCTGGAGGATGAAAAGAACGAGGCTGCATGCCGCCCAGCAGAGAAAAATCGAGAGCAGCAGGTGGCGGTCGACGAATTCGGTGAAAGGGTCGCCCTCCAAAAGATTCTTCAGGCCCTTGAATACGGCGAAATAGACGATCGCCGTGAGCGAGGCGCCGCACCACAGGGAGCCGAAACGCCGGAAGAGCGCCATGTAGCGGAACGTGAAGATGACCCGCGAGAGGTACATCACGATGGTGCCGCAGGTGAAGGCGATGACCACCGAGAGCAGAATGGCCGAGACGATGCCCATCGCGCGCGATGTATTGATGAATTGGCCCAGATCGCCTGCGCCGATCGCGGGATCGTTCGAAATCTTATAGATCGAAACGGCGATGGCCGACCCGAGCAGACAGAAAATGAGCGAAACGGTGGTCGAGGTCGGGAGACCCCACGAGTTGTAGAGGTCCAACAGGATGATGTTGGCGAACATGACGCCGAGGTAGAGCATCATGACTTCGTGGAACGTGAAGAGCCCGGGGTTGAACATGCCGCTGCGGGCCACCTCCATCATGCCGCTCGACGTAACCACGCCGACGATGATACCCGCCGAAGCGACCAGCAGAATCGTGCGCATGGTTGCGGCCTTGGAACCGATTGCGGAGTTGAGGAAGTTGACGGCGTCGTTGGTAACGCCCACGAAAAGACCTGAGACTGCGAGGATACCGAGAATAACAACGATAACGGTGTATATTTCGCTCATAGGGTGTCGGATTTGGGAACAAAATTACACCATTTTTTCGGTCGTCGCCGGATTTTCACGGATTGTTAACAATAATTTAATACTGTGCGGGGGGCGGAACATAAAAGCGGCGGCAGGGTGGGAGCATGCCGGGTGACGCCTCGGATAAACGGGATGCGCTCCCTTTCATGTAAAACAAATCTGCCGCCGCAAATCGCAACGATTGCAGCGGCAGACAGCGGCGTCACTTCTGAATATTTCGGGGCCGGCGGTTATTCGAAAAGGGCGACACTGCGATATAATCTCAAGGTTCTGGAATAACCCATATCGAAAGCAACACAGTGCGCCCTTAGGGCACAGAGTGCATCTCTTTCGATTTTTCAAATTTTCCAGATTTAGAGATTAAAGATGCAATCGCAACTCACATTGCGTATATATAAAGAACTTTTGCGGTATTCAAACCGCAGACAAAGGTATGAATAAGTCCCGAATTAGCAACCGACGCCGCGTATATGCGCTTCAAATAAGCTCGAACGTGTTATGATTCCGCCTTTGAGGAATGTTTTCGCCCGCGGTGCGGCCGGAGCCGGACTTGACGTCGGCCGCCCGGACGGGTTTGCGCCGGCGCATGCGTCTGCGGCACTGCCTGCGGAAGCGCCCGACCGTTGTTTCTGCAAGCGTTCGCGCACAGCGCCGCCTCCCGCCGGGAGGCGGCGGTCTGCATAAAAGGAGAGGAGGCTGTCCCGACAAGTCTTAGACAGCCCCTCTCTCCCATCATTCGTGCTGCCATTCGGGAGTTTTCCCGAACAGGCAATGCTCTCGAAGGGTTAAAAATACTTGTCGGACAGCCCCTCTCCGAACGTGGCGCAACGCGCTCACTCTTCGTCGGTGTCGGTATAGGCTTTGAGCAGTTTCTCCTGCACGTCGGCGGGCACCTGTTCGTAGGAGGCGAACTTCATCGAGTAGGTGCCCGACCCCGAGGTGAGCGAAGAGAGCGTGGTCGAGTAGCGGTAGAGCTCGGCCAGCGGCACGCGGGCGTTCAGCCGGTCGAATCCCTTGTCCGATTCCATGCCTTCGATCATGGCGCGGCGGTTTTGCAGGTCGCTCATCACGGCGCCCATGCAGTCGCTCGGCACGAGCACCTCGACCGAATAGATCGGCTCCATGATCTTGGGCCCCGCATTGCGGAAAGCCTCCTTGAAGGCGTTGCGGGCGGCCAGCTTGAACGAAATTTCGTTCGAGTCCACGGGGTGCATCTTGCCGTCGTAGACCACCACGCGGATGTCGCGGGCATAGGAGCCCGTGAGGGGGCCTTCGTCCATCTTCTCCATGATTCCCTTGAGGATGGCGGGCATGAAGCGTGCGTCGATGGCGCCGCCGACGATGGCGCTGTAGAATTGCAGCTTGCCGCCCCACGGAAGATCGTACTCCTCTTTGGTCTTGACGTTCACGACCAGTTCTCCCCTGCCCGGCACCTTGTAGTTCTTGGGTTCGGGCATCCCTTCCGCATAGGGTTCGACGATCATGTGCACCTCGCCGAACTGTCCGGCGCCGCCCGACTGTTTCTTGTGGCGGTAGTCGGCCTGAGCGACGCGGGTGATGGTCTCGCGGTAGGGAATGCGCGGCGCCGTGTAGTCGAAGGCGATCTTGTTTTCGCTGAGGATGCGCGAGCGCAGGATGTTCAGGTGGTGTTCGCCCTGTCCTTGGACGATGGTCTGTTTGAGCTCTTTCGAATAGTCCACCAGAATCGTGGGGTCTTCGTATTTGGCGTCGTTGAGGAGCTTGCCGAGCTTCTCCTCGTCGTTCTGCTCCTTGGCCTTTACGGCGGCGCGGTAGCGGGGTTCGGGGAAGACGATCGGGTCGATCCGCACGGGGGAGGAAAGGGCACAGAGCGTGTCGTTCGTGCGCGTACCCTTGAGTTTCACCGTGCAGCCGATGTCGCCAGCCGAGAGTTCCGTTACCTTGATGCGGTTCTTGCCCGCCACGGCGAAGAGCTGCGAGATCTTCTCCTTGTTGCCCGTGCGGGGATTCAGAAGCTCGGCGCCTTCGGCGAGCCTGCCGCGGATCACGCGGAAGTAGCTGATCTCGCCGATATGCTGTTCGAGCTGGCTCTTGAAGACGAACGCCACGGCCGGCTGCTCGGCGTCGGCATCGATCTGCTCGCCCTCGACCGAGAGGAATTTGGGCGCTTTGAGCGGCCCGGGTGCGACGTTGATGATGAACTCCATCAGACGCTTGGTGCCGATGTCGCGCTTGGCGCTCGTGCAGAAGATCGGCATCAGCTCGCGTTTCGAGAGTCCGATCTTGAGCCCTGCACGGATGTCGTCCTGCGTGAGGGTCCCCTTGTCGAAATAGAGTTCCATGAGGGCCTCGTCGTGCTCGGCGGCCATCTCGACCAGCTCCTTGTTGAGCGCCTGTGCGCGTTCGAGCTCCTCGGCCGGGATGTCGAGCTCCTCGCGGTGGCCGTCGTGGTCCTTGAAGCGGTACATCTTCATCAGCAGCACGTCGATGAAAGCGTCGAATCCCGCCCCCTGATCGACCGGATACTGCACGAGGACGGGCTTCACGCGCGAAGCGGCCTTGATCGACTCGTAGGCCGCCTCGAACGAAGCCTTGTCGGCGTCGAGCTGGTTGATGACGCCGATGACGGGTTTATTCAGTGCGCGGGCGTAGCGGGCCTGAATCTCGCTGCCGACTTCCCAGCCGTTCTGGGCGTTGAAGAGGAAGATCCCGACGTCGCCCACCTTGAAGGCCGAGAAGAGGCTGCCGCAGAAGTCGTCCGATCCCGGGCAGTCGATGATATTGAGCTTGCGGTCCATGAACTCCGTGAAGAGGATGGTCGAGTAGATCGAACGTTTGTATTCGTGTTCGATGTCCGTATTGTCCGAAAGCGTGTTGCCGGTTTCGACACTGCCTCTGCGGTCGATGACTTTGCCCTCGAAGGCCATCGCTTCGGCAAGGGTTGTTTTTCCCGTGCCCGGAGCGCCGATCAGTACGATGTTCTTGATCTCTTTGGCTGAATAGTTTTTCATATAGCTCGAAGTTTTAGGTTTTGCGGCGGCGTTCATTCGGTAAAAGAAATTTGCCGACTGATAAATATACGAAAAAATCGGGAAAACAAACGCCGGACGCGAAAAAACCGTTCATCCGCAAAAAAATCCGGCTCGGGTTCCCGCACGCGCCCCGGCCGCCGCGCACCTTCGCCGGCCGCCGCCGGAGCGGCAGCGAAGAGCGCTCCGCGAAGCGGAAACGACGGACTGCCGCCATCGGCGGCGACGCCGGACCGCTCCGGATGCGGAGTGCGCGGGGATATAAAAAATCACCTCATATTATAATGAGGCGATCGTTCCGCTTCGCAAACGGGTCTCCGGCCGTCATTGCGCCGCGTATTCCGCCAGTACGGGTGCGATCGTCCGCTCCAGCAGGGCGTAGCCCTCCGCATTGAGATGTACGCCGTCCGTCGTATACTCCGCCCGCATCGACCCGTCGGAAGCCGCCAGCGGCGTGTGGCAGTCCACCCATTCGATGCCGCGGGTCCCGGCATATTCGCGCAGGCGGGCGTTCACCGCTGCGATTCGCGCCGGCACGTCCTCGATCTCCGGCCGCCACGGATAGCTTCCCGCGGGCAGGATCGTGCAGAGGATGGGCTCGATGCCGTTCGCGCGAGCCAGTTCGGCCATCGAAACGATATGATCGGCGATGCGTTCGAGGGGTGCGTAGCCGTCGTTGCGGGCGATGTCGTTCGTCCCGCCGAGAATCACCACGGCCCGGGGATGCAGGTCGATCGCATCGGCGCGGAACCGGCAGAGCATCTGTCCCGTTACCTGTCCGCCGATGCCGCGGCAGGCATAGCCGTTGGCGGCGAAAAACTCCGGGTCGGCGTCATCCCACTGGTCGGTGATCGAGTCGCCCATGAAGACGACGGAGGGTGCCTTCTGCAAGGCGGCATTGGCGGCGGCATAGCGGCCGAATCCGGCCCAGTCGGGCCCGTCCTGCGAGGCGAGTGCGAGCGGTGCGAACAACGCTGCGACGAGGATGAGGAGTCGTTTCATAGCGATTTATACAAAATGCTGATTCGTTGCCGATTGCGGGCCGGCAATCCCGGTATCGTGTATCTCTCCGGCATCCCGCCCGCTGCGGTTCGCCGGGGCGGGCGAATATTCGGCGCACTGCATTCGGCAGCCCCGATGCACCGATCCGTCCTGCCGATCCGCTACTCCGTCTCGCGGGTCCGTTCCGCCTGCCGTCCGCCCGCAAGGCTGCCGCCGCGGTCGCAGAGAGGCGGGGAACCCGGAGTTCCGGACTGCGGTCCGGTAGATCCGTCGTTCTGCGGCGGCGAGCTCCGCTTCGAACCGGCTCGTAACCTCCACCGCTTCGCCGAGAGGCAGCATGCGGTCGCAGGCCGCGGCCGTTCCCGCCAGCACGACGAGGTGTGGTTTCCGGGCCTTCACGGCCCGCACGACCGCGGCGGCGGTTTGGACCGGGCCGCGGCCGGAGATGAAGACCGGCACGTGCGGTTCGGAGAGCAGGAAGCCTTTGGCCTCCTCGACGGTCGGAAAAAGGACGACGATTCGCATAGGCTGTTTTCAGACGACTCTATTTTTAATATTCATTGCGATACCCTCCCGTTTCGTGTCGCCATTTTCCGATCCGCAGGCAGCCGAGGGGATGCGACCGGACCGGTGCGGGCCCTGCCGTCCTCAGCACCGGGCGACCGTCTGTCCGCACATGTTTCGGATAAGCCCGAAGCATGCGCATTCGCCGCGACGACACGAATCGGGATCGTCTCGTATGATTCTGTACCGCACTGTAATTCCGCAGGTCGTCATGCGCCGTTTGCGAATCCTCCCCGTTCCGATCTCTTTCCGGAGGCGGAACTGCGTACCGATGCGCCGCCTGAACGGTGCCCGCGCCCGCAGTACGAGGCGATATACGATCGGAGGCCCCTGCAAATTCCGGACGTCGGTCATCGCTTCGGGACACCGTTCCTCGCAGCCCGCCGGACGAACCCTCGCCGGTTCCGGCCGGCAAGCGCATTTACCTTCCGACGACGGCCTCCAGCTCCCCGACCGTTACGGGAATCTTCCGGTCGCCCAGCATGCGGCAGCCGCTCTCCGTTACGAGCAGGTCGTCCTCGATGCGGATGCCGCCGAAGTCACGGTAGGCGTCGAGCGCTTCGTAGTCGACGATGCCCTTGTACCTGCCCTCGGCGCGGCACTTGTCGATCAGCGCGGGGATGAAGTAGAGCCCCGGTTCGTCGGTCATCACCGTGCCGGGTTCGATCCGCCATGCCGCACGGTAGATGCACGTACCCGATTGGGCGGCGCGGTCGGCGATCGGCGAGAAGTCGAAGCTGCGTTCGCCCATCGCCTCGCAGTCGTGGACGTCCATGCCCATGCCGTGTCCGAGCCCGTGGGGCATGAGCATCGTCATGGCGCCCGATGCCACGGCATCGGAGGCCGTGCCGCGGAGCAGCCCGAGCCCGATGAGCCCTTCGGCCAGTACGGTGCATGCCGCATTGTGGATCTCGGTGTACATCATGTGGGGTTTGACGATCTCCGCTACGCGGTCGTGGGCCGCCAGCACGATGTTGTAGACGTCCTTCTGCTTCTGCGTGAACCGTCCGCTCACGGGGTAGGTGCGCGTGTGGTCCGAACAGTAGCCTTCGAGGCTCTCGCCGCCGGCGTCGCACAGCAGCAGACGTCCCTCCTCCAGCACTCCGTCGGCGTTGAGGTTGTGGAGCGTTTCGCCGTGCTGCGAGACGATCGAAGGGAACGACACGCCTTGTCCGCGGGATTTGGCCACCCCTTCGATGGCGCCCGCGATTTCGCGCTCGACGACGCCCGGGCGGCACATCCGCATGGCGGTGGTGTGCATTTCGTAGCCGATACGGAACGCCCGTTCGAGAGCTTCGACCTCTTCGGCGCTCTTCTTTTCGCGCATCTCGGCCACGGCCATCATCAGCTCCACCGACTTGTAGTCGTGGAGCATCGCGGGAGCGATCCCCAGCAGCGCCGAGAGCCGGAGCTTCGTCTCGCCGCGGTAGGGCGGCAGGTAGTGGACGCGGCGGCCGAGCGCGATGGCGCGGGCGATGCGTTCCGCGAGGCTGGCCAGCGGATGCGTTTCCGCGACCCCGGCTTTGGCGGCCTCTTCGCGGAGCGTGGGCTGGGGGCCGGTCCAGATGATGTCCTCTATCGTCAGGTCGTCGCCGTAGAGGGCCTCTTCGCCCGAGTCGGCGTCGATCAGCCCCGCGAGCGACGGCGTATTCAGTCCGAAGTAGTAGCGGAAAGTCGAATCCTGCCGGAAGTAGTAGGCGTTGTTGGGATAGTTGTTGGGCGAAGCCTCGTTGCCCGGGATCAGGATCAGCCCCGATCCGATCTTGTTGCGCAGGGCCTCGCGGCGCGCTGCATAGGTTTTGGATGGAAACATGGTATGTTCGTTTTATAAGGATTGTCGGAGTTGTGTCCCCTCAAAGATACGAATAAGTCGGGCGCAAAAGCAAATTTATTTGCATTTTGCCGAGCGGGAGTATCTAAGACGCAAATTAAAGAAACGAATAAATACCGGATGCGCCGTATGGGCCGTCCGGATTTTTTCGGCTGTCGTCGCGGACTTGTTTTTTTGCCGCTGCGACATTTCTGAGGAAAACCCCTTGTGCGTCGGGCACTTTCGCCTCCGACCGGCAGCGCTCGGGCAAAGTTGTTGCAGGGACATGGGGCGGAGCGTGAAACTTTTTATTACATTTGTGCGGCTTCCGCCTCCGGACGGAGCGTCATATTCTACCCGCAGCTGGTTGGCAAAAGTGGAATTTTCTACCGCACGGGCAAGGGAGAGTTCATGCTGCACACATTGGGCATGGACTCGACTTGTTCGTGCGATGGCCTTCCACTGCCCGCCGACCGGCAAGTCCGGGTCCATGTCCTTTTTCGGAAAAACTGATTCGCGCCTCTTTTTTTCGAAATATCTAATAAATTATTGTATATTTGTTGCGCCATCAGGTCGATTCCTGTGGCTATACGACTTACCCGTCGCTGGTTGGCAAAAGTGGAAAATTTGTTCGCACGGGTCTATGTACGGGTTACATGCTTCATGTAAGCATGGATAGACTTTGTACGTGCGAAGGCCTCCACTGCCTGCCAACCGACACTGTCGATTCCATGCTTACTTTTTTTGCATGGAGACGGCAGCCGAGGAACGTCCGATCCGAACGACATTGCCGGCCGCATCCCCATTTGGCCGGAGGAAAGGAGGTGCAGGCACGCGGGATTGTCGGAATCCCACCTATCCGGAGGCGTATGAGTCTGCATGCTCCTTTCCGTTTTTTTCTCTCTTGTCCATCCTGTTTTCCGGTTTTCGTATCCCGGCCCGCCGGCGCGGAGGTTGCAGCCGTGGGGGCCGAAATGGGGAGGATGCTCGGTGCGGCGAGCGCGCTATGTACCGGGTATGACGCAATTCGCCTCGAAGTCGGAATACGGACGCAAAAGGGGCTGTCTGAAACGTTTCAGACAGCCCCTTTTTCATTCGTACTGCTATTCGGGAACTTTCCCGGATGCGCAATTCTCGGAGGATTGGGAAAACTTGTTGGACGGTCCCTTTTCGGCACCGTCGCGTGCGCAGCCTCCCGGCGGCCGCCGCCCGAAAACCGTGGGGCGGTCTGCGGCGGCGGGCGGGATGCGCCGGGAACGGCGTGCCCGCCGTGGGGCGCGTGAGTGCCCGGGGCATCCGGCCGGAGATCAGGCCACGCGCAGTTTTACGCCCTGCGCCTTGTCCGATTCGACGACCACCGTGCCGCCCGCGTGCAGCCGGCCTTCGATGATGAGCGCCGAGAGCGGTTCCTCCACGTTGTCGAGCAGCGTGCGTTTGAGCGAACGGACGCCGTAACGGGCCTCGTAGCCCATGGCCGCCAGCCGTTGCTTGGCCGCGTCGGTGATGCGCACGCGGTAGCCCAGCCGTTCGGTGCGGGCGAAGAAATCCTGCAATTCGAGTTCGATGATCCGCTCCACGTCCGTGAGCTCCAGCGTGCGGAAGACGACGATGTCGTCCACGCGGTTGAGGAACTCCGGCGCGAAGGTCTCTTCGAGCGCCTTGCGGTACTCGCACGAAGGGGTCGCTTCGACCGTCGCGCTCTTCGCCCCGGTGGAGTAGCCGACCTGCACCGACTTGCGGACCGCATTGCGCGACCCCACGTTCGAAGTCATGATGATGATCGTGTTGCGGAAATCGACGCGCCGGCCCGAACCGTCGGTCAGATGCCCCTCGTCGAAGATCTGGAGCATGGTGTTGAAAACGTCGGGATGCGCCTTCTCGATCTCGTCGAACAGCACCACGGCATAGGGCTGGCGCCGTACCGCTTCGGTGAGCTGTCCGCCCTCGCCGTAACCCACGTATCCCGGAGGCGAGCCGATCAGCCGCGCCACGTTGTGTTTCTCGCCGTATTCGCTCATGTCGATGCGGATCAGTCCGCGCCGCTCGTCGAAGAGCCACTTCGAGACCTCTTTCGCCAGCAGCGTCTTGCCCACGCCGGTCGGGCCGACGAAGAGGAAGACACCGATCGGACGCCGCTCGTCCTTGAGGCCGGCGCGCGAACGGCGGATCGAACGCGAGATGCGTTCTACGGCCTCCGCTTGGCCGACCACGCGGTGCATCAGATGGTCCTGAAGCCCTTGCAGGCGGCTCAGCTCCCCGTCGGAGATGCGCTCGACCGGGATGCCCGTCATCGAGGTGATTACTTCGGCGATGTGCGCCTCCGTGATCGGCACGGGATGTTCGTCCATCGAGCGTTTCCACCGGGCGCGTCCTTCGCCCAACTTCGATTTGAGGGCGATTTCGCGCAGACGGGCTGCGGCGGCCTTCTCGTAGACCAGCGCTTCGACCGCCTCGCGGCGTTCGCGTTTGGCCGCTTCGAGCGCTGCGGCCGTTTCGCGCAGCTCCTGCGGCTCGCGTGCGGCCGACAGACGGGCGCGGGCGCCCGCTTCGTCCAGCACGTCGATCGCCTTATCGGGAAAGTAGCGGTCGGTGATGTAGCGGTCGGTCAGCGCCACGCAGGCCGCGAGCGCCTCCTCGCTGTAATGCACCTTGTGGTGATGTTCGTAGCGGGGCGCGATGTTGCGCAGGATATGAAGCGTCTCCTCGGGCGTGGTCGGCTCGACGAGCACCTTCTGGAACCGGCGTTCGAGGGCCGAGTCGCTCTCGATGTTTTCGCGGTACTCGTCGAGTGTCGTGGCGCCGATGGTCTGCAGTTCGCCGCGTGCGAGGGCCGGTTTGAGGATGTTGGCCGTGTCGAGGCTGCCCTGCGTGGAGCCGGCGCCGACGATGGTGTGTATCTCGTCGATGAAGATGATCGTGTCCTTGGCCTTGCGCAGCGTGTCGATGAGCTGCTGCATGCGCTCCTCGAACTCGCCGCGGAACTTGGTGCCGGCCACCAGCGACGAGACGTCGAGCGAGAAGATCGTCTTGCCCGCGATGGTGCAGGGCACGTCGCCCGAGGCGATGCGCAGCGCCAGCCCTTCGACGATGGCGCTCTTGCCCACGCCCGCCTCGCCGATGAGGATCGGGTTGTTCTTCTTGCGGCGCGAGAGGATCTGCACCACCCGCTCGATCTCCCGCTCGCGCCCCACCACGGGGTCGATGCGCCCTTCGCGGGCCATGCGGGTGAGGTTCGCGCCGAACTTTTCGAGCATTTGGGCCGAGGCGTCCTCCTGCGGACGGTTCGTTTCGTCGTAATCGAGCACGTGTACGTGTATGCGCGTCTGCGTTTCGTCGCCGGCGGTGATGAAGCGTTGCAGTTCCGCCGCGAGGATTTCGGGGGTTATGTGATACATTTCCAATATGCGCGACGCGGCCGTCGTGCGGTCGGAGGCGATCCGGATCAGGGCGTGGGCCGTGGAGATGCTCCGTACGGGGCCGCACGCGGCGATCAGTTCGTCGGCGAAGGCGCGGAAGAACGCTTCGGGATCGTGGGTCTGTTTGCCTGCGGCATCGAGCGTCTCGCGCTCCACGCGCAGGCGTATCTGATAAAGCTCCCAATCCTTCAGACGGGAGGAGAGTATCTGGCAGGCGAGAGACCCTTCTTCGCGAAGGATCTCCAGAAAGAGGAAGTCCTTGAGCGAATGGGTGGTGCCCGCCTTCGCAGTGTCGAATGCCGTGCGGGCGAGAATGCCCTCCAGCGTCTTTGAAATTTTAGTCATTTTTCAGCGTCGTCTTAATTGTTCGCAAGGATAACGGTGCCGGAGGATGCGATATTATGTTAATTTATCGGCGTAAAATGCCGATTCGGAACCTTCGGATGATTCCCAGCGGATTGTGGCGGGCAAAAAAATGTACTTTTCGGCGGCGGAAAAGTATTCCGAAACGTTCGAAGGACTGAGGGGGCGGGGAGGTTCGACGACCTGTCTCTTATACACATCTGAGCTGCCGACGATCCACTCT